>ERZ1106950.197-NODE-197-length-71699-cov-8.117749_pt1 | contig 71699 bp, 62 predicted proteins | sample MGYA00403675_ERZ1106950 | MGnify/ENA primary metagenome ERZ1106950 (study PRJEB35170, sample SAMEA104062410) | human gut metagenome | biome: human gut; feature: human-associated habitat; material: faeces | place: Denmark | collected 2012-06-13 ... | reverse complement strand
AGCTCGCCTATGCTTTGCCCAATAGGGCAATCGAACGAGAAGCCCCCACTTCAAGTGTTAGCTAAGTGGAGGGAGTATGTCACTGTTGATGAATATGAGTCATCTGGGTTGCCAATAGATAAGTGCAAACAAGGAACAACATCTGATTGTACCTGTGTGGAAAATAGTAAATGTAAAGATACTACAGATACAGAATATTACCATAAAAATTCTATAAAACTAACCAATCTTCTTAAAGAAAAATATCCTGCTAACAGTAGCTATTTAGTAGTGGGCCTGTCAGGAACCCCACGTTTTTGCTGTTATAATGGAAAAGAACATCACTATAATTATGGATTGACAACTAATAAGCAATATACATATTGTGGTGCTGATAAAGATGATATTTCACATACCATACGTGTAATTCAGCATGAAATGTCCCATATGTTTGGGTGCTTAGATTCACCTCACGACAGCGAAAAATTATGTACTATGAATGGTGGATATGATAATTTCCCATTATATACAGAAAATATTTGGTGTTTGGATTGTCGAAATGGCATTTTTGTAAGAAGCAGTCATCAGGGTCTATAGATACAGTGGAGGATTTGATATGAGAAAAAATATCATAATACTAATAGCAATAATGTGTTTAGGTCTATCTGGTTGTAAGGGAAAAACAGCTGAAGCGGCTCCAATTAATAATAATGATAATATTGCTGAATCCGAGGCAAACACAGAATATGATTCTATAGAAGATTTTTTAACACGGAGCAATGTCTCTGTATTTATGATGGATTCTAATAGTAGTATTATTGCAACCTATTCAAATGCAGCCGCATTTAGTGCGGTAGATAAAAAGGTTTCTGTGGCAGAAAGCTACATTGCAATAACATATGAATGCGAAACAAATGGGGAAACCTTCAAAGTAAAGTTGGCGACATATAAGTCAAACAATGGAGATGAACAATTGGCTTCCATAGTAGATAGCAATCCGGGTATATTTTCGGAAGAGGATATAGGAGGGGTTCTGACATATTATTGTCCGGGATCAAAATATGATTGGTTTGATTGTTATGCAATGGTAATAGAGGATAAATTGTTCGTAGTTAATATAGAAAAAGGATATGATAAATATATTGAGGATGTGTTAAGCAATATTGTATTGCAATAGAAAAATCATGTAATGTATGTATTATATATAAGTTAATTTAGTGCAAGAAGGAAGAGCCTATCATAAGTGACGGGCTCTTCCTTTTCTCCTGCGTTCGGAATTTTAAACATCATGTAAAAAGCGTTATTGCAAAGAATCAGATGAAAAAATACGTGTGCAAAATATCGGTTTACACGGGTATAGTGAGCGTAGAGCGAACTATGAACGGGTAAACCGAGATCTTTATAAAATCCGTATTATCTGTTGACATATCTGGATATACGTAAAGGTCTTTGAGTTTTATTATTATCGCGACAATCTTCTAGCCGAGTCCAAAGCATGTGAAGATAAGCTCAACAATGCGATTACCTCTTCTATATTCATGGCTAAGTCCTCCTTTCATGAGATTTCCTTTCGGATTTCTATGTAATCGGAGGGTCACAGTCTCTCCGCAGAGGGGCAAACCGCCTGCCGTGTTGCGCAATTAGACGGTGCTGCTTGAGACGGATATCTAAGCGGACATTTTGTACAGGGCATATTTTTAGCAAAACTTGCAACCCATTTCATGGACCAAGTACAACGAGGCTGTCGCATTAGCAATGTTTTTGCTAGGCGACAGCCCCGTTTATTATTACATTTGTAATGCAGCGGCCTCTTCAGAGTGCACAGATGGAAATGGAATGACATTTTCTGGAAGATGCTGTTCAGCTTCCCATAGTGTCAATTTCTGTTGCATATTCATCCAGCTCTCTGGAGAAGTATTCGTTGCTTTCGCGATGCGAATTGCCATATCAGGGCTTAGCATTGCTTTTTCATTTACAAACTCTGACAATGTTTTTCGACTGACCCCAAGCATTTTGGCGGCCTCTGTGATGGTGAGACCCAGCGGCTTTATAACATCTTCCAGGAGGACAGCTCCCGGATGTGTTGGTTTTCTATTGGTCATACATGTTCCTCCTTCTAATGATAATCTTGGTAATCTAGGAGATACGCATCCTGCCCTTCAAAATAAAATGTTAATCTCCAGTTGCCATTAACAGTAACAGCCCACATATCCTGTTTATCTCCTTTCAGAGGATGTAATCGATATCCTGGTAAATTCATATCCTGTGGACTTATACTTGCATCAAGACGATCAAGCATTCTTCCTAGTTTTGGCGCATGCTCTGGTTGGATTCCCTTCTTGGAACCACTTTCATAAAATTCCCTTAAGCCTTTGTGTGCAAATGATTTAATCATATTTATATTATACCGTGTAACGTTATGGGTGTCAAATAAGAAAATATAGTTCAGAAAAAAAGATTCAGAAATTTTCCAGTTACCGTTTGCTTGATAAGCATATCTGATGAACGAATGTGCGGAAGATTCTTAGGAGAATCAGTATCCCAGACAGCATCCGTTCCTGGTTCAGGCCGGGAATCAATCCATCCCGTAATAACGGAACAGAAAAACCCCGGAGGTCGCAACTCCGGGGTTTTTCGCGTATCGTTTGAATTCTTACATCATTCTTACCTAACGGTAGCCTAATGATAGTATAACATGTATTCTTCTTTCTGTATACCTAATAGTTTCCTTTTTTAATTTAATTTCTCATATATCAATGGAAAGTTCTGGAAAAATAAACGGTATCTTGACAAATTTATTTGAACAGGATAGACTAAAGGCATCATATGGAAAAAGCTTGGAAGGGAAGAGTATGCCGAAAGGAAGCGTCCAGAGACCCCGGTTGGTGTGAAAGGGGAGCAAAGAGGCGGCAGAAGATGGTCCCGGAGCTGTGCAGGTGAAAGCGGAAACCGTGTTAGCCTGTGCCGGAAGCGCCCGTTAGCGTGTCAGGCTGTTTTTGACAGCCGGTGAGGGCGATGACCGTGAGGCACCGCCGAATTTAAAGTGGTAACACGGGGAGACTCGTCTTTAATAATTAAAGACGGGCTTTTTTTATTTGACAGGAAACTCCGAAGGAACGTCCTGTTAAACAAAAGGCACGAATGTGCCCAAAACGCACACTTGTGCGAGGTGGCAGGTTGGCGTAAACGGTCGCGCAAGAGCTCTGAAAGTGCCAGGATCCATTTGTATAGATGCAGCAGCATAAAACACCGGCAGGAGAAAAGCCGTAAAAAGAGATAAAAAACAGGAGGAATCAATCCATGTGTACAAACTGTAAGAAACCATACTACATTTCCACAGCGATCGCCTATACATCCGGCAAACCGCATATCGGAAATACTTACGAGATCGTATTAGCAGACGCGATCGCACGCTACAAGAGAGAACAGGGCTATGACGTTTACTTCCAGACAGGAACCGACGAGCACGGCCAGAAGATCGAGTTAAAGGCTGCGGACGCAGGCGTAACTCCGAAGGAGTTCGTTGACAACGTAGCAGGACAGATCAAGGAGATCTGGGACCTCATGAACACTTCCTATGATAAATTCATCCGTACCACAGATGATTACCATGAGAAACAGGTCCAGAAGATCTTCAAGAAATTATATGATCAGGGCGATATCTACAAAGGACATTATGAGGGACTTTACTGCACACCGTGTGAGTCCTTCTGGACTCCGTCCCAGGTCGTTGACGGAAAATGCCCGGACTGCGGACGCCCGGTACAGCCGGCAAAGGAAGAGGCATATTTCTTCCGCATGAGTAAATATGCTCCGAAGCTCATCGAATATATCAACGAGCATCCGGAGTTTATCCAGCCGGTATCCAGAAAGAACGAGATGATGAACAACTTCCTGCTTCCGGGACTTCAGGATCTCTGCGTATCCAGAACCTCCTTCAAGTGGGGAATTCCGGTCACTTTTGATCCGAAGCACGTTACCTATGTATGGCTTGACGCGCTGACCAACTATATCACGGGAATCGGATATGACTGTGACGGAAACAGCGACGAGAAGTTTAAGAAATACTGGCCGGCAGACCTTCACCTGATCGGTAAAGACATTATCCGCTTCCATACCATTTACTGGCCGATCTTCTTAATGGCTCTCGGTCTTCCGCTTCCGAAGCAGGTATTCGGACATCCGTGGCTGTTACAGGGCGACGGCAAGATGAGTAAGTCCAAAGGAAACGTCCTCTATGCAGATACGCTCGTTGACTTCTTCGGTGTAGATGCAGTCCGCTACTTCGTACTTCATGAGATGCCGTTTGAGAACGATGGCGTGATCTCCTGGGATCTTATGGTTGAGCGCATGAACTCTGACCTTGCCAACATTCTCGGAAACCTTGTAAACCGTACCGTTTCCATGACAAATAAATATTTTGGCGGAATTGTCGAGAACAAGGGCGCTGCAGAGCCGGTGGATGAAGAGTTAAAGGCAACCGTTCTTGAGACGGTCAAGAAAGTAGACGAGAAGATGAACAAGCTCCGCGTTGCAGACGCGATCACAGAGATCTTCAATATCTTCCGCCGTAGCAACAAATATATCGATGAGACAACTCCGTGGACACTCGCAAAGGACGAGGCAAAGAAGGACCGTCTTGCAACCGTTCTTTACAATCTTACAGAGGCGATCACCATCGGTGCATCCCTGTTATTCTCCTTCATGCCGGAAACTTCTGAGAAGATCCTCGCTCAGTTAAACACAGAGAAGAGATCGCTGGAGAACATGAATACCTTCGGTCTGTACCCGAACGGAAACAAGGTTACAGAGAAGCCGGAGATCCTGTTTGCCCGTATGGATATCAAGGACGTTATGGAGAAGGTTGAGGCCATGAAGGCAGCAGCCGCAGCAGAGAAACAGGAAGAGAAGAAGGAAGAAGAGAAGCCGGGCATGGACGTTGAGAAGAAGCCGGAGATCACATATGATGATTTCGCAAAGCTTCAGTTCCAGATCGGTGAGATCGTGAAGTGTGAAGAGGTTCCGAAGTCCAAAAAATTACTTTGCTCCCAGGTTAAGATCGGTTCTGAGACAAGACAGATCTTAAGCGGAATCAAGGCATGGTATAAACCGGAAGATATGGTCGGCAGAAAGGTTATGGTCGTTACGAACTTAAAACCGGCGAAGCTCGCAGGCATGTTATCGGAAGGCATGATCCTCTGCGCGGAGGATGATGAGGGCAACCTCGCATTAATGACACCGGCAAAGGATATCAAGTCCGGTTCTGAGGTCTGCTAAGTGAAGGTACGTTTTTCGGCGGAACAGCTAAAAAACATTGCTCTGGTCAGCATGGCCATCGACCATGCTGCCGTTGGGCTTATTGAACAGTCAGAACTGGCTTCGGGCGCTGCCTGGAGTCTCTGTGGGACAGCCATGCGCCTTGTGGGGCGTGTGGCTTTTCCTCTCTTTGCGTTTATGATCGCGGAGGGTGCGGCGCATACGAGAGACCGGAGAAGGTATGCACTGAGGCTGCTTCTGCTGGCGGTTATTTCGGAGATCCCCTTTGATCTTGTGGCGGGGGGAACATGGCTTTTTCCGGCGGACCAGAATACGGTGTTCACATTACTTCTGGGACTTCTGGCAGTCTGGGCTGGAGATCTGATCTGTGGGACCGGATCTGGAGTGTCATACGGAAACCGGGAAAAAACAGGAGATGGCGGCAGGAAGGCGGTAGGCCAGAGGAGATTTCCGTTGGAATATGAGCGGTATATCCGGGTTCTGGCGGCGGTTCCTTTCGGACTGGCAGCCTATTATCTGAAGACGGATTATGGGTTTATGGGCGTGCTGTTGATCGTTATATTGTATACATTGCGCACAGAACCACAGCTTCGCACGGCTGTCTGCGCTGTATTTTTATTTTACATGTATATGGATTTCTATGGCGCTGCGGCTTGCGTTGCAATTTTCCTGATAAACCGTTACAATGGAGAAAAAGGCGGTGGGAACGGAAGGATTTTCTATCTGTTTTATCCGCTGCATCTGCTGGTGATCCGGGGAATCAAGATGGCTGTGGGACTGTAGAAAATGAGATGGTGCAAAAAAGTCTTACGGATGCCGGCTCTGGATGAAAAAGAAAACGACATATGACTTGAGGACAGAAAGAATGGACTATATTTTTGACACACATGCCCATTACGACGATGAGGCATTTGACGCGGACCGGGAGGAAGTGCTCACGGGATTAAAAGAACAGGGAGTCGGAACCGTTGTGAATGTCGGAGCGAGCATTGCATCGACAAAAACAACTCTGGCATTAGCTGAGACGCATTCCTTCATGTATGCGGCGGTGGGCGTGCATCCGAACGAGACGGCGGAGCTTACGGATGCGTACATGAAGTGGCTGGAATCTCTGGCAGAAAACCCGAAGGTTGTGGCGATCGGTGAGATCGGTCTTGACTACTACTGGGACGAGCCGGAACGGGAGATCCAGAAACACTGGTTTTCGGCGCAGCTTGAGGTCGCAAAGAAGACGGGGCTCCCGGTGATCATCCACAGCCGGGACGCGGCGAAGGACACGTTGGATATCATGAAGGCAGAACATAATAGTGCCACCGGCGGCGTGATCCATTGCTTCTCCTATGGAGTGGAGATGGCGAGAGAATACCTGAATATGGGATATTATATCGGGATCGGCGGAGTCCTGACCTTTAAAAACGCGAAAAAACTGATCGAAGTGGCAGAATATGCGCCGCTCGACCGGATCGTTCTGGAAACGGACTGTCCGTATCTGGCCCCGGTGCCGAACCGGGGAAAACGAAATTTCTCCGGAAATCTTCCGTATGTAGTGGAAAAGCTGGCGGAGATCAAGGGCGTTTCCGCGGAAGAAATCATCCGGGAGACGGCGAAGAACGCTAGAGCGCTGTATCGGATCACAGAGTAGGAGTTTCGGGATGATCAGACCGACCGGACTGCGATATCGGAATAGTATCAAATTTTGTATACAAGATGCAACTCATGCAACAAAAGTACCTGCGCAAAAGCGCAGTCCAAAATAGAAAGAGAGAAATAAATGGCGAATCTGGGAAACCCAAAGAATACCATAGAAATCATACAGAAGTATGAATTCATGTTTCAGAAAAAGTTTGGTCAGAACTTTTTGATTGATACCCATGTACTGGAGAAGATCATCTCCGCAGCTGGAATCACAAAGAATGACTGCGTCCTTGAGGTCGGCCCGGGAATCGGAACCATGACCCAGTACCTTGCGGAGAACGCCGGACATGTTGTAGCTGTTGAGATCGATCGGAACCTGATCCCCATCTTAAAGGAGACCCTGGCGGATTACGACAACGTGACCGTCATCAACGAGGATATCTTAAGAGTCGATATCAAGGCACTGGCCGAGGAATACAACGGCGGAAAGCCGATCAAGGTCGTTGCGAACCTGCCGTACTATATCACGACCCCAATCATCATGGGGCTCTTTGAGAGCGGCGTGCCGATAGATAACATTACCGTCATGGTCCAGAAGGAAGTTGCGGACCGCATGAAGGAAGGACCGGGGTCCAAGGATTACGGCGCTCTGTCCCTGGCTGTCCAGTATTACGCGGAGCCGGAGATCGTAGCGAACGTACCGCCGAACTGCTTTATCCCGCGCCCGAATGTGGGATCAGCGGTGATCCGGCTTACAAGACATAAGGAGATGCCGGTTGAGGTGAAGGATCCTGCCCTGATGTTCAAGATCATCCGCGCGTCCTTCAATCAGAGAAGAAAGACGCTGCAGAACGGTCTCGGAAATGCGCCTGAACTTCCGTATACAAAGGAACAGATCGCGGCAGCGATCGCAGAGATGGGACTCACTCCGACGATCCGCGGCGAGGCGTTAAGCCTTGCACAGTTTGCGCAGTTGTCGGATATTCTTGGAGAGATGAAATAAGAAGCATGCGGATATCTGGTCATGCGGGAAAATGAGTCTGTCCGCAGCATGGACTTTGTATACAAGCCAGAGCGCTATGGTGAAGCAGAAGAATAGAATATTGGACGGGAGGAAGCATTATGGGATTTACAGAACTGTCACACGCGTTTATCGCGGCAAAATATTATGTTTACCTGAAGGAAATCTTCGGTGACCGCGGCGAGGCGGCATTTTTGCATGCTACCCGATATTACGGCGAACAGCGTGGACGTCGGATGGCGCAGCGGGCGATCCGGGACGGAAAACCTCTGACTTATGAGACATACTGCCAATACGGTGAATGGGTCAACACGGAAGAGGTAAAAGCACAAGGACTCGGAAACCAGTCCGAGACGACAAGCTTAAGCCCGGACTTTCAGATCCACATCCATGTCTGTCCGTGGCACACCCAGTTTAAGAATATGGGACTCCCGGAAGCGGGGCTTCTCTATTGTAAAGACCTGGATGCGTCCATTTCCCGAGGTTTCAACCCGGAGATTCGCTATGAGGTCTCCCAGACACTCCATGACCATGATTATTGTATACAGACGATCCGGAACGCCGGTTTGACGCCGGAGTCCAATATGGCAAAAAATCCGGCAGGCCTCAGATCTTTCGAGTACCACTGCGCTCACTCCTACTGGGCATATCGGGAAGTCTGTGAAGCAATCTTCGGGGAAGAGGGGACACGGATCGCTGAAAGAGTCCTTGATGATTTTGCCGCAGAGTATGGAAAAAAGATGGCAGACACGCTGGCAGGATATGCAAGGACGAATTTTAACATCGCAGACTAAGGAATCAGCAGCTTTGCAAAAAGAGCTGCTGAAATATTGCTGTTAGAAAGAAGAACAAGGTATATCGAAATACATTTTGAAGAATATTGAGGAGCAACACTTATGAAACAGATCAACATGCTGGAATCCCCGGTCCGCCAGGTATTTTTCAGTTACCTGGTGCCGTCCATCAGCGCAACACTCGTGACCTCCATTTATATTCTGGCGGACACGATGATGATCGGACGCGGAGTCGGTGGTTCCGGTATTGCGGCGATGAATATTTTACTGCCGCTCTACAACACATATTTCGGGATCGGAATGATGTGCGGAGTCGGCGGCAGCGTTCTCTTTGGGTTTTCCAGAGGACGCGGCGATGAAAAACGCGCCAGAAGTTATTTTACGGCGGCACTCTGTGTGGTGCTTGCTCTGTCAGCAGTCTTTCTGATATTGGGAAGAATCTTTTTCAACCCTCTGATTACTTTTATGGGAAATACCCCACTCTTAAATGAATACACCGTGCCTTACGGAACTGTGCTCACAACAGCGGCTCCCATGTTTGCCCTGTCTTCATTCCTTCAGGCATTCGTCCGAAACGATGGTGCGCCGAAGCTTGCCATGGCGGGCGTGATCAGCGGAGGTGTCACCAATGTGATCCTGGATTATGTATACATTTTTATCATGAAATGGGGAATGGGAGGTGCGGCGCTGGCGACAGCCACCGGAACGACACTCACGGTGCTGATCCTCGCAAGCCATTTTTTCTCGAAAGATAACCACTTGAAGCTGGAATTTAGCGATGTGTGGAGACGGGTGCCGGAGGTGCTCGGAAATGGGCTCGCAAGCTTTATTCTGGAGATCTCCAACGGCTTCGTGATGCTGCTGTTTAACCGCCAGCTCCTCGCTTACGTGGGAGAGATGGGAATCACGGTCTATGGAATCATCACAAACACCGCGCTTGTGGCATCGTCCATTTCCAACGGTATCGCTCAGGCAGTACAGCCGCTGCTTTCCGCGAACTTTGGCGCGGGAAACCTGAAGAGAGTCGGCGAGGCGAGAAAACTGGGAGTCCGGACCGGATTTGCCGCAGGCTTCATATTCACTGCGATCGGCATGCTGATCCCGGTACAGTTGTCCTATCTGTTTCTGGACCCGACACCGGAGATCCTCACAATGGCGGTCCCGGCGATCCGGCTGTATTTCCTCTGCTTCTTAGTCAGCGAGTGGAACATCATCAGTGGAATGTATTTCCAGTCTACTGTAAGACCGCGGTTTTCTTTAACGATCACACTGCTTCGTGGAGTGATCTTAAACAGCGTGTTCGTGTTCCTTCTCCCGGCACTCTTTGGTGTAGACGGAATCTGGCTTACGGTGACTGTATCAGAGTTCATCACGGCGGGCGTTGCGTTTGTGCTTATGAAAAGGGAAAAACATTAATATATTAAAAAATATGTAAACAACGGACTCAGGGATCTTTGAGAAAAAGGATTTCGGATTCCGTTGTTTCTTTTTTCATTGCCGCGTTCCCAGAAGAACCTTCCGGTGGCAGGTTTTGCAGGTGTATCTGGAAGAAACAGGAGACAAATTCGTTAAACTTATTTCAATTGACACTATAACGGCCTATTGGTAAAATGGAGATAGCGACATTAAATAAAGAAAGAAGAGGAGAACAATATGACGATCAGAATCGGAATTATGGGTTATGGAAATCTTGGACGCGGCGTTGAGTGCGCCATCAAACAGAATCCGGATATGGAGCTTGCGGCAGTATTTACAAGAAGAGATCCGAAAAATGTCAGGATCCTGACCGAAAGCGCAAAGGTTTACCATGCGGACGAAGCGAAGCATATGACAGATAAGATCGATGTCCTGATCCTTTGCGGCGGAAGTGCGACAGATCTTCCGGTGCAGACACCGGAGTATGCGAAATATTTCACCGTAGTGGACAGCTTTGACACACACGCGAGAATTCCGGAGCATTTTGCAGCTGTCGATGCAGCGGCAAAGGAAGCAGGAAATGTAGCAGTGATCTCCGCAGGCTGGGATCCGGGTATGTTCTCCTTAAATCGTGTATACGCAAATGCAATTCTCCCGGATGGTAAAGACTATACATTCTGGGGCAAAGGTGTAAGTCAGGGGCATTCCGACGCGATCCGCCGCATTGATGGCGTGAAGGACGCAAGACAGTATACAGTCCCGGTTGAGAGCGTGCTGGAGAGAATCAGAAACGGCGAGACTCCGGAGCTCACAACGAGAGAGAAACACACAAGAGAGTGCTATGTTGTTGCTGAAGAGGGTGCTGATCTTGCACGCATCGAAAAAGAGATCGTAACGATGCCGAACTACTTCTCCGATTATGACACAACGGTTCATTTCATCAGCGAGGAAGAGATGAAGCGTGACCACTCCACACTCCCGCACGGCGGTTTCGTGATCAGAAACGGAAAGACCGGATGGAATCAGGAGAATACACATGTGATTGAGTATCGTCTGAAACTGGATTCCAACCCGGAGTTCACTTCCTCCGTGATCGTCTGCTGTGCCCGCGCCGCATTCCGCATGAAACAGGAGGGAATGAGCGGATGCAAGACCATTCTTGACATTCCGCCGGCATACCTTTCCGCAAAGAGCGGCGAGGAACTCAGAAAGAATCTCCTGTAATCATAAAAAGAACCTTTAAAGGCAGCAAAAAAGTCGGCCTTTGATCAATCATACCTCCGCCCTGTGTCCGCAGCCGACAGATACAGGGCGGAAGTATCAATTGCCATGCATTCAGAAAAAACCGCAAACGGGATCCATGCATGGCGGATTTTGTAGAGGGTGAAGATATGACACTTAAGAAGAATCATCCGGCAGGTTACAACGGGATCACGGACGGTGTGATCTGGCAGCAGCTTCTGCTCTTTTTCTTTCCGATCCTGTTTGGGACATTTTTCCAGCAGCTTTACAACACGGCAGATGCCATGATCGTTGGAAAATTCGTTGGAAAAGAAGCACTTTCCGCGGTAGGGGGTACGACAGGAACGTTGATCAACCTGTTAGTTGGTTTCTTCGTCGGAATGTCCTCCGGCGCGGCCGTTGTCGTATCCCAGTTCTATGGGGCAAAGGAAGACCAGCAGGTGCAGAAATCGGTTCACACATCGTTCTGTCTGGCGCTGGCCGGCGGTGTGGCACTCTTAGTGATCGGTGAGATCTTCACTCCGGCTGCAATCCGGGCTATGGGTGCTCCCGAAGAGATTCTTGGATATTCTGTGACATATCTCAGGATCTATTTTCTGGGTATCATAGGAAATCTGGTCTATAACATGGGCGCTGCGATCCTACGAGCTGTGGGAGATTCGAAGAGACCGCTCTATTTCCTTGTGGCGAGCTGCCTGACCAATATTGCTCTGGATCTCCTGTTTGTAGTCTGTTTTCATATGGAAGTTGCCGGGGCGGCGCTTGCGACGATCATGTCCCAGCTTTTATCGGCAGTACTCGTTATGATAACGCTGATCCGGACAAAAGAATCTTACCGCTTTATCCCGAAGGAACTCCGTGTGGAGCCGGTATTATTAAAGAGGATCATAAAGATCGGTCTTCCTGCGGGACTCCAGTCCATGATGTACTCGATCTCCAATATCCTGATTCAGGCAAACATCAATGGATACGGAACGAATACGATCGCGTCCTGGGCGGTTTACGGAAAGATCGACGGTATTTTCTGGATGACTATGGATGCCATGGGAATCTCCGTGACGACCTTTGCGGGTCAGAACTTCGGTGCGGGCAAGATCAGACGTTTAAAGAAGGGAACCTACGTGGGACTTCTCATGTCGACGATCATCACGGCGGCACTCGGTCTGTTTATGTTTACGGCGGGACCGGTTCTGATCAGTCTCTTTACGAACGATGTGGATGTTATGGCTGAGAGCATGAACATCCTTTGCTTCCTGGTACCGTTCTGGTTCTGCTATATCTGCGTCAACGTATATCCGTGTACTCTGCGCGGTGTGGGCGATGCCCTGATCCCGATGCTGATCATCTGTGTCGGAACCTGTATCCTGCGTGTGCTCTGGGTATTCGGCGCAGGCGCAGTCCATCCGGGACTGTACACGACGCTGACGAGCTATCCGTTAAGCTGGAGTATCACTTCGCTGGCATTCCTGGTATATTATTACCGGTTCAGTGCGATGAGAAAGTTAAATAAACTGATTGAAGAATAAGCATAACTGTTCGGCAGGTCTGTGAACTTATTGCGCAGGTCTGCTGAACAATTATAATAAGTGTAACTGGAATATGGATGTTGAATTTGAATTTAAAGAGAAAAATGGGGGCGCTTGTGTGACAAAGCTTTTGGCACCAGGCGCCGTCTGCGTGGTACCGGAAAGTCTGGGCGGACTTCCGGTGACAGAGCTGGCAGACAAGGTATTTTCTGGGAGCACGGTGGAGAAAGTATATCTACCACGGACACTCACCCGGATCGGAAGATATGAATTTTATGGATGTGAGAAGCTTCAGGAGATCCATTTTTACGGGACGCTCCGGGAAGTCGGCGGCGGTGTGTTTACGGGCTGCCGGAATATCAGGAGTCTGACTGTGCATATGGGGGTGGATGAAGAGTCGGCGCTCAGGGATTTTGTGACAGAGATCAATGAGAGAGTCACAGTGCATGTGTTTATACAGGGCGGACAAAATCGAATGCAGGACGGGAGAGATACAGACTTTGAACGAACATCGCTGGTTTCAAGTACTTTTGAGGAAGAGAGCGGGGAGACAGAGACTGCGCGTGTGATCTTCCCGGAATACTACGACGAGGCGGTGGAAAATACGCCCGCCAGGATCACGGTATCCAATATCCACGGTGCAGGGCAGAAATACCGCTACTGTTTTGAGGGACGAAAATTCCGATTTGACAGGTATGATAAAATGTTTGTGTATGAAAAAGCAGAGGAATCGGTTCTCATGGCATCGAAGATCGCGGTGACCCGGCTGCAGTATCCGAAAGGACTGTGGGAGAGTGCGAAAAAGGAATATGAAAAGTTTCTTATGGAGAATCTTTATGAAGTACTTCTCGGCAGCCTTGAGGACCCAGAGATGGTGAAATGGCTGGCAGGGCAGTATCTGACACCGGAAAAGAATCCGCTGACGGCGGATAAGATGTCGGGGCTGATCACGGAGATCTCGAAAAAGCATCTGCCGGAGCTTTTGGGGGTGTTTATGGAGATCCAGAGGAAGAAGTTTGGCGTAAAGAAGAAAAAGTTTGATTTTGATTTGTGAGGAGGTCAGAAATCGTCATGAGAGAAGATGCGGCATGGTCGCCGATCCTGAGAGAGCAGGGCGCGCTGGAAGAACTGGCGGCGATCGGCGTTGAGATCATACGGAACGCGAGGAATGAGCTGTATCTTTCTATGCGGTTTCTCGACGTGGCCTTAAATGGTCTGTTCCCGGTGGCGGACAACAGCATCAGGGGAATCGGAACGGACGGAACCTTATTATCCTTTGAGACGGGATACATCTGCGGCTGGTACCGGAGAAATCCTGTTTATGTAAACCGCATGATCCTGCACGAGACCTTCCACTGTCTCTTTGTCCACCCATGGTCGAGAAAAAAGCGGGCGGAGGAATACTGGAATCTGGCATGCGATATCGCTGTGGAGTCCCTGATCGACGGGATCCACAAGCCGTGCGTCCATCTGCCGATGTCACCGGTGCGGGCGGAATTTTACGGACGTCTGAGGAAAAAGATCAAGGTACTGAACGCGGAGAGCATCTATCACACTATGCAGGAGATGGAGCTTTCGGAGATCGAATATGAGCGGCTCTGCCGGGAATTCTGCCGGGACGATCATTCCAGATGGGAGAAAGAGGACGAGAAGAAGTCCCCAAATCCCAACCGGAACCGAAAAAACGATTGGGATGACAAGCGGGAGAAGATGCAGGCGGAGATGGAGGCGTTTTCCAACGAGGCGGCGGATGACTCCAGGGAGCTGATGGATCAGCTGGCGGTGGAGAACCGGGAGCGGTACGATTACCGGAAGTTTTTGCGGAAATTTTCGGTGCTGAAGGAGACAGTCCAGATCGATCCGGATGCGTTCGACTATGTATTCTACAATTATGGCATGCAGTTATACGGAAATATGCCGTTGATCGAGCCCCTTGAGACGAAGGAAGTCCGGCGGATCGAGGATTTTGTGGTCGTCATCGACACTTCGATGTCATGTTCCGGGGAGCTGGTGAAGAAATTCCTGGAAGAGACCTACGGGGTGCTGGCTCAGTCGGAGAGCTTCTTTAAGAAGGTCAATATCCACATTTTGCAGTGCGACGATAAAGTACGGCAGGATGTGAAGATCGAGAGCGAGGAGGACCTTCGGAATTACATGGACCACATGGAGCTCCATGGCATGGGCGGGACTGATTTCCGCCCGGCATTCCTGCATGTGGACCAGATGATCAAGGCGGGAAAGTTCAGCAGGCTGCGGGGACTTCTCTATTTTACGGACGGATATGGGACATTTCCGGTGAAAATGCCGCCATATGACACGGCCTTCGTGTTTATGCGGGATAATTATACTGACGCGGACGTTCCGCCCTGGGCGATGAAGGTGATTCTGGACCCGGAGTCGATGGAGGACGTGGGGAAAATATTAGATGGAAAATAGTAACTGTTCAGTAGGTCTGCGCATTTACTGCGCTGACCGTAAGAAAACTTAGAATGGAAGGCAAAAATCCTATCGGCATAGCCGATTTGAAATGGATTTTTGCGCGTAACTGTTGGGGTACTGAACCGTTACGGAAAGTAAAAGGTTTGACAGGCTGGTTCACGGACTGTAAAAATTATACCGGAGTAAAAAGATATGAACATCAAGCGTGCAAAACAGGAAATTAAAAATACGATACAGGTGTATCTGACGAAGAACGCACACGGGGAATACGAGATCCCGTCCATGCGGCAGCGCCCGGTGCTGCTCATCGGTCCGCCAGGAATCGGAAAGACCCAGATCATGGAGCAGGTGGCGCGGGAGTGCGGGATCGGTCTCGTCTCCTACACGATCACACACCATACGAGACAGAGTGCCATCGGTCTCCCATTTATCTCGGAGAAGACTTACAGTGGGAAGAATGTCCATGTGACGGAATATACCATGAGTGAGATCGTCGCGGCGATCTACAATAAGATCGAAGACACAGGACTCTCCGAGGGACTTCTCTTCATCGATGAGATCAACTGCGTTTCGGAGACACTGGCCCCGGCTATGCTGCAGTTTTTGCAGTATAAGACCTTCGGAAACCACAAGATCCCGGACGGCTGGATCATCGTGGCGGCGGGAAACCCGCCGGAATACAATAAGTCGGTGCGGGAATTTGATATCGCGACCTTAGACCGTATCAAAAAGATCGATGTGGAGGCGGATTTTGAGGTCTGGAAAGAGTACGCGAAGCAAGCGGATATCCATCCGGCGATCCTGTCATTCCTCACCGCAAAACCGCAGTGCTTTTATCAGGTGGAGACAACTGTGGATGGCAAGATTTTTGCGACACCTCGTGGGTGGGAAGATCTCTCCGGATTTTTAAAGGTCTGCGAGAAGGTGGATCTTACCTGTGATCGGGAAGTCGTAGTGCAGTACATTGAGCATCCCCGGATCGCAAAAGATTTCGCGAACTATCTGGAATTATATAAGAAATATCAGGCGAGATACCAGATCGATGAAGTTCTGGAAGGAAAGCGCAACGAGCGTCTGATGGAGCAGGCGGCGAAGGCGCCGTTTGATGAGAAGCTTTCCATCATCAGCCTGATTCTGGCGAAGCTTGATGTGGAATTTAAGGCTTATGCGCAGAAAGAGGATTATCTGGAAGTGCTGTTTGGGGAGCTGAAAGCGTTCAGGAGTAGTCTGGAAGAGCAGACACAAGCCGGAGAAACGGAAGAATCTAAAGAAAGCAGACGGAACCCGGTCGATATGTTCGCCCGTCAGATCGATACCTTTACCGCGGCAGCTGAGCAGAAACAGAAAGCCGGTCTTCTCACAAGACAGGAAAAATATCGCTGTGCCGATATCGCAGCGGATATGAACCGATATCTCCAGACGGTGAAAGCAGAGCTTTTATCGGATGGTGACGAGATTTTCGGCCGGTTTCGGGAGCTGTTCGTGGAAGAACGGACAGAGCTTGAGAACCTGTGCGCCCATGCCGGACAGACACTGGAGTATGCCTTTGATTTCATGGAAGGAACGTATGGAAGCAGTCAGGAGATGGTGGTGTTTATCACAGAACTGAATTCCAGCGTCCCGGCCGTGCGGTTCTTACAGGAAAATGAGTGTGAACGATATTTTGAATACAATAAGAATCTGCTGTTTGATGAGAGACGGGCAGATATTCTGAGCAGGCTGGACAGACTTGGGGCATTTTAATTGGAAAGGAAAGTGATCATATGGAATACGAAGGAACCGTATACCGCCCGCCGAGCGAGGCGAGAAGTTTAATTATTCAGGTGACTGTGGGCTGTGCCCATAACCGGTGCACCTTCTGCAACATGTACCGGGTGAAAAAATTCCGAGTGCGGACAAAAGAAGAGATCATGAAGGATCTGGACGAATGCCGCGATTATTACGGACCGTATGTCAGCCGTGTATTCTTTGCGGACGGTGATGCACTGGTGGTAAAGACAGAACTTCTTTTAGAGCTTTTAGCCTATGTCCACAAAAATTTCCCGTATGTGGAGCGGATCACCTCCTACGGGACTGCAAAGGATGTTCTGGCAAAGTCTGAGGAAGATTTAAAAGCCTTAGCGGCAGCAGGACTCGAGATGGTCTATATCGGAGCAGAATCCGGCGATGACCGTGTTCTGGAGCATATCCATAAGGATGTGACGGCGGCCCAGATTGCGGCGGCGGGACAGAAATTGAAGCGCTGCGGCATCAAGACCTCTGTGACGCTGATCTCCGGCCTCGGCGGAAGAAAAGGGATCCGGGAACATGCCATCAAGTCGGCGGAGCTGATCAATCAGATGAATCCGGAGTATGCCTCCTTCCTGACATTGCGCCTCTATGAGGGGACCCAGATGAATGAGGAAGTAAAACGCGGGGAGATGGAGCTTATCACCCCGGACGAGATCGTGGAGGAAATGGAGCTGTTTTTAACACACATTGATTCTCCCGGAACGATCTTCCGGACAAACCACGCGTCCAACTATGTAGTGCTTGCGGGAACTTTTAACGAAGATATTCCGAAAATGCTGGCACAACTGGAGGACGCAAAGAAAAGACAGCGTTACCGCCTTGAAGAATGGCGCAGACATATTTAAGTAAGAAGAGCAGAGAAAACAGTCCTGCGGGCTTTCTGGATGCTTAAAACGGCAGAAAAATGGCTTGCGGGATATGCCTTTTCAGGGCTTTCCGGGACGATCCCGGAGGGGACTCTTCTTGTAGATTGTATTCAAAAAACAACAAGATATAGTTTTGGATTATGAATTTTTCACCATATATATGGTTTTGGTATATCATATTTATATAGCAGTACTCCTTGCAATCCGGGAACAATACAGTTATAATAGAATTGTTCTCGCGTGAGTGACTAAAAATAACGTGGCGGGAACATGACATGACCGCCTTAAGAGACTCGTGGCGGCAGGTCCGACAGATCAATCATAAAATATCTAAATCAGATAAAATTTCTGTATAATTCTGAAAAAAACAAACTGTATATACAACCAAGAAAACTATCAGCAACTGAAATGTACATGCCTGAGGCCGGCCAGTAAATGCGCGGACCTGTAGGTCAGCTGTGTTTTTTAGCAGAATAGACAGAAGAGAAAAACAGGCAACGGCAGTTGTGCGTAAAGCGAACAATTCTGCCAACACAATGAAATGAAACGGGGAATCAGGGATGAAGATCATCAAAAGAAACGGAGCGGAGGAAAGTTTTGACACGCTCAAGATCGTAAATGCGGTCCAGAAGGCATGCAACGCCACAGAAAATGCCTATCTGGCACCGGAACAGCTTACGGATATCGCGGATTATGTAGAGTACAAGTGTAATAAGCTGGGACGTGCGGTGTCCGTAGAAGAGATCCAGGATATGGTTGAGAACCAGTTGATGGCGATCGGTGCTTTTGCGATCGCAAAAAATTATGTGCGCTACCGCTATGACCGCTCTCTGGTGCGGAAAGCAAATACGACGGACAACCGGATCCTGTCCCTGATCGAGTGCAACAACGAAGAGGTTATGCAGGAAAATTCCAATAAAAATCCGACGGTCAACAGCGTACAGCGTGACTATATGGCTGGAGAGGTCAGCAAGGATCTCACGAGAAGACTTCTTCTTCCGGAAGATATTGTTGAGGCGGATAAGCAGGGAATCATCCACTTCCATGACTCCGACTATTTTGCACAGCATATGCACAACTGCGATCTTGTAAACCTGGAGGATATGCTGCAGAACGGCACCGTGATCAGCGAGACATTGATCGAGCGCCCGCACAGCTTTTCCACAGCCTGCAACATCGCGACCCAGATCATCGCGCAGGTTGCCAGCAACCAGTATGGCGGACAGAGCATCAGCCTTGCGCATCTCGCTCCGTTCGTTCAGGTATCGAGAGTGAAGATCCGTCAGGAAGTGATCGGCGAGATGAAGGATCTTGGAATTGCTGTGACAGAGGATCAGATCGATAAGCTCACGGAGGAGCGTCTCCGCAGAGAGATCACGAAGGGAATCCAGACGATCCAGTATCAGGTCGTAACACTCCTTACCACAAACGGACAGGCACCGTTCGTTACCGTTTACATGTACCTCGACGAGGCAAAGAATCCGCAGGAGAAAAAAGACCTTGCGATGATCATCGAGGAGACCTTAAAACAGAGATATCTCGGCGTTAAAAATGAAGCCGGCGTATGGATCACACCGGCATTCCCGAAGCTGATCTATGTGCTCGATGAGGACAATATCACTCCGGATGCGCCGTATTACTATTTAACAGAGCTTGCGGCAAAATGTACCGCAAAGCGCATGGTTCCGGACTATATCTCCGCGAAGAAGATGCGGGAATTAAAGGGCGATGTGTATACATGCATGGGCTGCCGTTCCTTCCTGACTCCGGACCGTTCCTACGTAAAAGGAAACCTTGCGAATGCAGGAAACTACCGGGAAGGCGAGCGCAAGTATTATGGCCGCTTCAATCAGGGCGTTGTGACGGTAAACCTTGTTGATATCGGACTCAGCGCAAGAAAAGATATGAACAGGTTCTGGGAGATCTTTGATGAGAGAATGGAACTCTGCCACCGCGCAATGCGCTGCCGCCACGAGAGATTAAAAGGAACCTTATCCGACGCGGCTCCGATCCTCTGGCAGTATGGCGCTCTTGCCCGCTTAAAGAAAGGTGAGACCATCGACAAGCTCCTCTATGACGGATATTCCACACTTTCTCTGGGATATGCAGGCCTGTGGGAATGTGTATACAGCTTAATTGAGAAGAAATTAACTGAGCCGGAAGGAAAGAAACTTGGTCTTGAGATCATGCAGAAGTTAAATGACTACTGCACGAAGTGGAAAGAGGCGGAGAATATCGATTACAGCATCTACGGAACCCCGCTGGAGTCCACAACTTACTCTTTTGCGAAGAGTCTCCAGAGACGTTTCGGTATCGTAAAGGGCGTAACCGATAGAAACTACATCACGAACAGCTACCATGTGCATGTAACGGAACCGATCGACGCCTTCAGTAAGTTAAAATTAGAGTCTGAATTTCAGGCACTGTCCCCGGGCGGAGCGATCAGCTACGTGGAAGTTCCGAACATGCAGGATAATATCCCGGCTGTTCTTCAGGTCATCCGCTACATCTATGACAATATCATGTACGCGGAGTTAAATACGAAGAGCGATTACTGTCAGGTATGCGGCTACGACGGCGAGATCAGGATCATCGAGGATGACGGAAAGCTCGTATGGGAATGCCCGCATTGCGGAAACCGTGACCAGAGCAAGCTCAACGTTGCAAGACGTACCTGCGGATACATCGGAACACAGTTCTGGAATCAGGGCAGAACACAGGAAATTAAGGAAAGGGTACTGCACCTGTAATGAATTACGGAGAGATCAAAACATGTGATATTGCAAACGGTGAGGGAGTCCGCGTGTCACTTTTCGTGTCCGGCTGTACACATCACTGTAAAAATTGCTTTAATGATGTGGCGTGGGATTTCGGATATGGAAAGCCGTTTACGGAAGAGACGGAAGAGATGTTATTAAAGGCGCTGGAACCGGATTTTGTGGATGGATTATCGCTTCTTGGCGGAGAACCCTTTGAGCCGGAGAACCAGCGGGCACTTCTCCCGTTCTTAAAGAAAGTGCGCGAGAGATTCCCGAAGAAAAATATCTGGTGCTATACCGGTTATCTTTTCGATAAAGAGCTTCTCGGTGAGAGCCGGGCGAGATGCGAGTGTACCGATGAGATGCTGAGTCTGATCGACGTTCTCGTGGACGGCGAGTTTGTCCAGGAGCTCTACAGCGTGGCACTGGCATTCCGCGGTTCGGAGAACCAGAGGATCATCGATGTGAAAAAGTCTCTGGAAACAGGGGAGATCGTCTGGCATGATCTGGTGAGCCGGGGAATCTCGATGAAGTTTAATTAGAATATAAAGCTATATATAGAAAAGATCCGGCAGTTGGGTTGTTTTACAGGGATTTTTGATTCTGTAAGACAACTTGACTGCCGGATCTTTTTGATGTAATAGGACATTCCGAGAAATTCCCTGTCTCACAAAAGGCACTAACGTGTCAATGATGCACACTCGCGCGAAGCTGTAGATTGTCGCAAGCGACCGCGCGAATATGCCAAGGTGCAAATTCCGGTCGACCTGGGGAATATGCAGCCAAGGCACCTCTTTTTTATAAAATCTGTAGTGCAGGTAAGGACATCATGTGAAAAATGAAGTCTGGATATGGCATCTGGATAGATTTAGAGCTGCCGCCGCTCTTGACTTTTGGAGAGTATTCTCGTATACTAATATAGTTCTAAATAGAACAGTTCACTTTTGAACCAGAGGTGATACACATGAAATTTGTTGATTTTATGGCGGACAGCCGGGATTTCTATACGGGGCTTATTGATCCGGTCTGCAAAAAATACGGGCTGACCCAGATGGAATTCAATATCCTGCTGTTTCTCGCCAACAATCCGGAGTTCGACACCGCCGCCCAGATTACCAAGAAGCGGGCGTTCACAAAGTCCCATGTCTCCATGTCTGTCCGCTCATTGGAAGAGCGCGGACTGCTCACAGGGGAATACCATGGGACGGACCGGAGGACGATCCATCTGAAACTCACGGACGCCGCTGCGCCGATGGTCTCTGACGGAAAAAACGTCCAGAAACGGGCCGCCGAGATCATCTGCCGAGGATTCTCCCCGGAAGAGAACCGGATGCTGTTCGAACTCATGAACCGGATCAATTCAAACATCTCAGATTACAGGAAAGAAGGAAAACTGCATGAATAACAGTAAAGAATTTCTTGGGACAGAGCCGATCGGAAAGCTTCTTTTCAAGCTTGCCGTTCCCTCTGTCATCGCGCAGATCGTCAACATGCTGTACAACATCGTTGATCGGATCTACATTGGACATATCCCGGGAAGCGGAAGTCTCGCCCTGACTGGTGTCGGTGTCTGCCTGCCGATCATTATGGTGGTCTCCGCCTTCGCGGCTCTCGTCGGCTCCGGCGGTGCGCCGAGAGCGTCGATCTTTATGGGAAAAGATGATATGGATTCCGCGGAGAAGATTCTCAGCGGCTGTTTTACGGTTCAGATTATCATTTCTGCGATTCTGACAGCAGTCTTACTGTTGTTTGGCCGCTCCATGCTCTTGACTTTTGGAGCCAGTGAAAACACTATCGGCTATGCCGTTGATTACATGAGTATTTACGCTGTCGGAACGATCTTTGTTCAGATGACGCTGGGTATGAACATGTTCATCACGGCCCAGGGATTTTCAAAGACCAGTATGCTGACGGTTACCATCGGCGCTGTATGCAATATTATTCTGGATCCGATCTTTATCTTTGGGCTCGGCATGGGCGTAAAGGGCGCGGCTCTCGCAACGATCATCTCCCAGGCGGTGTCCTGCAGCTGGGTTCTTACGTTCCTGACAGGAAAGAAGACCTTCTTACGGATCAAAAAGGAGTATTTAAAGCCGGTTCCGTCTATCGTTTTCCCGTGCCTTGCGCTGGGACTTTCCACATTTGTGATGCAGTCCAGTGAGAGTGTTATCTCCGTATGCTTTAACTCTTCCCTGTTAAAGTACGGCGGAGATCTGGCGGTCGGTGCCATGACGATCCTTACAAGTACGATGCAGTTTGCAATGCTGCCGCTTCAGGGAATCGGACAGGGCGCACAGCCGATCATGAGCTATAACTACGGAGCGAGAAATATCGACCGTATGAAGAAGACATTCAAGCTCCATCTCGTGATCTCCCTGATCTATTCCACGCTGTTCTGGCTCTTTGTCCAGCTTTTCCCGGCAACCTTCGCGGGAATCTTCAGCTCCGATCCAGAACTCGTTTCCTTCACTGCAGGCGCTCTGCGGATCTACTGCGGTGCGATGTTCCTCTTTGGAATCCAGCTCGCCTGCCAGATGACCTTCGTTGCTATCGGATATGCGGTATGCTCGATCATCGTGGCGGTTGTGCGTAAATTCGTGCTTCTGCTTCCGTTAATCTTCATCGTTCCGATGTTTGTCAGCAACAAGACCATGGGCGTCTACATGGCGGAGCCGATCGCAGATGCGATCGCAGTGACATTCACGGCGATTTTGTTCTCGATCCAGTTCAGAAAAGCACTCAGAAAGCTGGAGAAAGCGTGATAAAAATTATATAATAAAAATCCGGTAATCAGAGATAACCGCAATGTATGGCTGCGTGATATTCTGATTACCGGATTTTTGTATTTCAATGGGATGATACCGACAGATGCTCGATTTGCTTACAGTTGTCGACGCGTTTTTTCCTATTCCGGACAAACGATCTTACCGGCCACCGCGCATGCCGCAGCCGTTCTCGGGGAGGCGAGATAGATCTGGACTTTGGATGTTCCCATTCGTCCAAGGAAGTTACGGTTGTTGGTAGCGACAACACGTTCACCGTCTGTCAGGATGCCGCCTGCGCGTCCGCAGCAGAGACCGCAGCCCGGATGGGTGATCATAGCACCTGACTCGGCCAGTGTCTCAAGGATTCCAAGGTCAGCGGCCTGTCTGTAGATCTTTCGGCTGGCAGGAGTCACGATGAGCTTTACAAATTTCGCGACTTTCTTTCCTTTTAAGACTTCCGCAGCCGCAGCCAGATCCTCAAGACGTCCGTTTGTGCAGGAACCGATGAATACCTGATCGATCTCTGTGCCCTCAAGTTCGCTGACATTGCGGATCTTGTCGACCTGGGACGGACATGCCATAACCGGAACGAAGTCCTCGGCGTTGTATTCCATCACACGGCAGTAATTTGCGTCTGCGTCGCCGAAAAGACTCTTCTGGTAGTCATTTAAGGTAACATTGCAGTATTCCGCCGTCTTCTCGTCCGGTGTGAACAGAGCGCACTTTGCGCCGGCCTCAATGGCCATGTTGGAGATCGTCATACGGCTTGCGACTGTCATGCTCTCCACTGCGCTTCCGGAGAACTCCAGAGCCTTATAAGTAGCGCCGTCCGCGCCGAGATCACCAATGAGACGGAGAATTACGTCCTTGGACATAACATTCTCCGGCAGTTTTCCGTTGATAACGACTTTGATGGTCTCCGGCACACGGATCCACATGGTTCCGGTTCCCAGGATGCTGGCCATCTCCGTATATCCGATTCCGGAGGAGAATGCGCCGACACAGCCGTAGGTCGTTGTGTGGCTGTCTGTACCGAAGGCAACATCGCCCGGTTTTACATATCCGGCCTCTGTCATCAACTGGTGGCAGATTCCGTCGCTTCTGTGGACGTGGGTCATGCCATATTTTGCGGCAAACGCATCGCCGACATGGAAATGTCTTGTATCGTCAAGCTGGCTTGCCGGAACAAGGTGGTCGTAGATCAGAACGACCTTATCCGGATCCCACAGCTTTTCAAAGCCCATCTCTTTAAATTTCTCCGCCACGAACGGAATAAAAATGTCGTGGATCATGACGCGGTCAACATTTACGGTCACGATATCGCCCGGCTTTACGGACCTGCCGGTGTTATGTTCAACGATCTTCTCAATTACAGTCTTTCCCATTTCGTTTTCCTCCCGTTCAGTCCAAACCATTCAGCTTGCGCATGGCCTTGACAAGGCCGCCTGCGCGGATAATGTCCATCAGATTCTCGGGAAGAGACGCAATCGGGTACTCTTTTCCGTTGTAGTCGATGTGCTCGTTCATCACAACGGATACGGTATCGCCCTCTTTGATGTCATCGTAGAGTGTCGGCTGTTCGATGAGGAGCAGGCCGTTGTTGATGGAGTTGCGGAAGAAGATCCTCGCGAAGGATTTCGCGATCACGCACTGGATTCCCAACGCTTTGATGATCTCCGGTGCCTGTTCTCTGGAAGAACCGCAGCCGAAGTTTTTTCCGGCAACGATGATGTCGCCGGGCTTGATCTGGGCAGCCAGCTCCGGGCGGAGCGGGGAAAATCCATACTGTTTCATATCGTCAATGGTCTTTAATGCAAGGTACTCGGTCGGGATGATGATATCGGTGTCGATGTCATCGCCCAGAACCCAGACCTTTCCAGTCATTTTTTCCATGTAAATATCCTCGATTTCTATACAAATATAGTGATCATATTCAAAAATGCATATTGCTGTATCATTCTGGCAAATACCAATAAGTAATTTATCCGTAACTGTTCAGTAGGTCTGCGCACTTGCTGCGCTGACCGTAAGAAAACATAGGCTGGAAGGCAAAAATCCCATCAGCGAAGCTGATCTGGAATAGATTTTTGCACGTAACTATGAAGGTACTGAATAGTTACATTTATTCTATGTATAGGGGCATTACTGGTGGAACGACACTTCTGCCTGTATAAAAGTACAGGCAGAAGTGAAAATAGTCTTTACAAATCTGTGCAGATTATAAATCACTCGCTAATGCAATTTCGCCCTTAATAGCAGATGCCGTAACCGTCGCAGCGGATCCAAGATATACCTTGGAGCTTGGATGACCTGCGCGGCCCTTGAAGTTTCTCGTACCGGTGCTGATCAGGACTTCGTTCTCGCCGATCACACCCTGGCAGCTGCCCCAGCATACGCTGCAGTTCGGGTTCATAACAATTGCACCGGCTTCCATAAAGATGTCGATCAGGCCTTCCTTCAGTGCCTGCAGATAGACAGTCTGGCTTGCCGGAACCACAAGGAAACGAACTTTTTCAGCGACTTTCTTTCCTTTAATAATAGAAGCGCCGACTCTCAGATCCTCGATACGTCCGTTGTTGCAGGAACCTAAGAATGCCTCGTCGATCTTCACGCCGCGGACTTCCTCAGCCGGAACAAGGTTGTCAACGAAGTCCGGTTTCGCCACTACCGGGCGGATCTTGGAGAGGTCAAAGGTATATTCTCTTGCGTAGACTGCGTCCGGGTCGCTTGTGAAGAGTGCCTTCGGCTTTCTTCCGTGAGCTTCCAGGTATTCGATGGCTTTCTCGTCCGGCTCGAAGATACCGGTCTTGGCACCTGCCTCGACAGCCATGTTGCAGAGGACCATACGCTCGCTGATGCTCAATGTCTTAGCGCCCTCGCCTGTGAACTCCATAACCTGGTAGTTGCAGCCATTTGCGCCGATGGTGCCGATGATGGTCAAGATCAGGTCTCTTGCGTAAACGCCTTCCGGCAGCTTTCCGACGAGGTTGAATTTTACAGTCTCCGGAACGAGAACCCAGGATTTGCCTGTCACCATGCCGTAGAGAAGGTCGGTACAGCCAACGCCGGTACCGAAGGCACCGAGAGCGCCGTAAGAGCAGGTATGGCTGTCAGCACCAAAGATCAGTTCACCCGGGCAGACATAATTTTCCATCATGACCTGGTGGCAGACACCTTTTCCCTCCCAGAAATCAATGTTGTTTTCCTTCGCGAAGTCGCGCATCTTCTTCTGGGATGCCGCTGTCTTCGGGCAGTCGGACGGAACATTGTGGTCTACAATGAATACCATCTTCTTTGCGTCCGCGATATGCGGATGTTTTAATTTATTGCGGTACATGTCAACGGTCAGATGTGTGGTTCCGTCGTTGCTCATCATACGGTCTAATGTTACGGTATGGATATCTCCCGGTTTTACGTAGTCAACTCCGGCTGCCGCCGCAATGATCTTTTCTGCGATTGTCATTCCCATTGTCTTAGTCCTCCTCACGGTTTAAAGAAGCGATCAGTCCGCCCTGATTTAAGATGTTCTGCATGTATTCCGGCAGCTTTGTGCAGGAATAGGTCTTTCCGTTTGCGTGGGCAGTTCCGTCAGACATGGAAAGTTCCATGGTGTCGCCGGTCTTTACATCATCCGGCAGGTCTTTACAGACGATGACCGGAAGTCCGATGTTGATGGCATTTCTATAGAAGATCCTCGCGAAGGATTTCGCAACAACAGCCTGTACGCCGAGAGCCTTTAAGACGCCCGGTGCCTGTTCTCTGGAAGAACCGCAGCCGAAGTTCTCACCGCCTACTACGAAATCACCAGGTTTTACTTTTTTCGGGAAATCCGGGTCAAGAGACTCGAATGTGTGCTCTTTCATCTCTTCCAGATTTGGTAAGAGCAGATACTGGGATGCAATGATCTGATCGGTATCAAGGTCATTATGAAATTTAAAGATCGTTCCTTCTGCCATGACTTTATATGTTCCTTTCTTATCTAAGAAATATTAAAAGACAGCTGCAAAAATCCAGACCGTCAGCCGCCTTAACAGTTCATGAATTCTTTCGTTTCCTCATTATAGCATAGGATCAGCCATAAATAAAATGGCGCGTATTGATATGGCACATAACTTAAAGTTATAAAATTATGGTGCTTTCCAACGCCGGGAAAAGGCCATAAAAATTGCTGCAGTTAAACTCTGTATTTGAACGGACATGACAGCTGTATTTTTACACTGCCGGTCGAATCATCACGGAAAACTGCAGCAAAAATGGAACTTATCGGTTTATTACAGCTTTAAAACCGCTGTCTGCGGTCTTGTTTCAGCCGTCAGGAGCAGTGCATTGGAATCGTACTCCACTACATTTCGGCAGAGTCCCGTAAATTCCTCGAGACGTCCGATCACCGGATAGCCAAAATGGTCGGAACGGTAGTGCATCGGAATCACAACGCGGGGCGCGAGGTCATCCACCACAGCCTTCGCCTGGACCGCATCGATCGTATAATAACCGCCCACAGGGATCAGGATCGCGTCGAGATGCTTTAACAGATCCTTTTGTTCTCTGGTAAGAGGACATCCGATGTCACCCATATGGGCAATTTTAAGTCCATCTGATTCTAAAATGTGGATCCGGTTCGGTCCACGGAGGGCTCCCTGTTCCGGGTCATGCCAGGTGTCGATCTTCGTGATGGAAAACGGGTTCTTTGTCCCGCTGTGCTTTAAGGTCACTGCGTCCGTGTAACCGTGGTCACCATGTTCATGGCTGCAGAGCACCATGTCCGCGGTGAGGGAGAGTGGAGCAAGCCCCGGCACCGTATTCGGGCCATATGGATCAAAAACAATGGAAAAACCATCTTTTTCAACGGTAAAACAGGAATGACCATTCCAGGTGATAGAAATAGAATTCATAATTATGTCCTCCTCTCGAGCAGTTAGAAATGATTGGGCAGATGACTATATTTTATCATGAAACGCAAGGAGATTCAATGGACGAAAAGCAAGGTCCCATCTGTGCCAGAGTGAGAAATTCATGTGATCAGTGCTTGAGAAATCGGGAGAAAAAGCAGTATAATAGTGGATATAATATCGGGCATAACAGGAGGAAATGGCGATGGATCTTACACAGGTAAAGCACGAGATTGAAACATTGGCGGAGAAACACCGGGATGAGTTTGAGGTTGTCAGTGCATACATATTTGCTCATCCGGAGTTGGCATACCATGAAACGCTGGCGCAGGATCAGCTATGCGGGCTGTTGGAAAAGCATGGCTTTAAAGTACAGCGGGGAGCCGGCTCTCTGGAGACCGCATTTGTGGCGGAATACCGGAGCGGAAAGCCGGGAATGACTTTTGCCTTTATGTGCGAGTACGACGCGCTCCCTGAAATTGGACATGCATGCGGACACAATCTGATCGGCACCAGCGGAGCCGGAGCCGGTGTGATATTAAAAGAGATCATGGAAAAATATGGGATCGGCGGAACCCTGAAGGTTCTTGGAACACCGGCAGAGGAAAACGGAAGCGGAAAGATCACGATGCTGGACGAAGGAATCTTCGATGGTGTGGATATGGCGCTGATCATGCATCCGAGTGATATGTCCATGGCAGATGATATCTCATTTGCAGCCGTAAATAAGACCTATACCTTCACCGGTAAACCGGCACATACCGCAGCGTGCCCGTGGATGGGGGCCAGCGCATTAAACGGAGTTCTCCAGATGTTCCATGCGGTAGATTCCCAGAGACTTCATTTTAAGGATTACACGAGGGTTCATGGAATTATCCTGGAGGGCGGAACCGTTGTGAATATTGTTCCGGAGAAAGCTGTATGCCGGTTTAATATCCGGGCATTAGACGCAGGCTATTTAGAAGAAGTGATCGCAGTCATTGACCGCTGTGCAAAGGGTGCGGCGATTTGCGCTGGTGTAGAGGTTGAGATCAAACAGGACGGTTATCTCATTAAGGATGTGCGCAACAACCGGGAACTTGTGACGGCAGTGGAGAAAAATATGGACCTGATCGGAGAACACCACATTCCGCGGGATCTGACTCAGGGAATCGGATCCACGGATGTCGGCAATGTAACTCAGGCACTCCCTGCAGCCCAGTTCTATATCGGTGTGGGCGAAGGATTAGGAACCCATACAGCAGCATTTGCGGAGGCTGCAGGAGGCGAAGCAGGAAGACGTGCCCTCACTGCCGCAGTAAAGGTGCTGGCAATGACAGGACTTGATATGATGTCCGGCCGATCATAAAAAATAACAAAGCATGAAGGTGGTTGTTCATGCGATCAGGACGAAGATGAAAGAAATCTAAGAAAACGGAAGAATCGACAGAAATAAAAATCTCTGCCCGGACACGTCGAGGTGTGTCCAGACAGAGATTTTTTGTGCACTGTGCGAAAATATAGATTGTCGCAAACGACCGCGCGAGATGCGAGTAACAAAAAACGGACACAGAATAGATATTTCTGTGTCCGGATGTTTGGCTGTATTACAGTGCCGTCGCCTTCGGCAGCGTAAAGATAAATTCCGATCCGACCCCCTGGGTGCTGATCACATCAATATTTTCCCCATGTGCCTGTATGATCTCTTTTACGATTGCCAGACCGAGTCCTGTTCCCTTCTTATCCTTACCTCTGGAGAGATCCGACTTATAGAAACGGTCCCAGATCTTCTTGATACTCTCTTTCGGAATACCGATTCCCGTATCCTTCACGGAAACAAAGACTTTCTCGTACTTCAGCGAAGTCTGGATATAGATTACAGAGTTCTCACGGCTGAATTTGATGGCGTTGTCGATCAGATTGTAGAGCACCTGCTGGATCTTACCGAGGTCTGCATACACCATCTGGATATCCGCAGCGAAGGTGAGATCGAGAACGATATCCTTTGCATTGCAGGTTCCTTCAAAGGTTGCCGCAGTATCTTTAATAACGCGGTTGATGTCGAAGTTGCTGCGGGTCAGGAATCCTTTGCTGTCGAGAGAGTTTAACGTCAGCATGCCCTGCGTGAGCTTGTTCAGACGCTCGGTTTCAGAGATCAGAATGCCGAGGTATTTGTCATAAAGTTCCGGCGGGATCGTTCCGTCCTTGATCGCCTCGAGGTATCCTTTGATCGAGGTCAGCGGGGAGCGGAAGTCATGGGAGACGTTCGCGATGAAGGAGTGTTGGTATTCCTCCATTTTATTTAACTCACTGGACATATAATTTAAAGTATTAGCAAGATATCCCATCTCGTCGGCGGAAGTTACCTTGATCGTGTGATTTAAGTTCCCGGCCGCATATTCTTTTGCGCCTTCCGTGATCTTCTTTAAAGGGAAGAAAACGGTTTTTGTGAAGACGAGGAGAATGATCAGGGACAGGATGAAGATGACCAGTGCCGTAATGTATACAATGTTCAGAATACGGTCTTTCCCATGAACGATCTGTTCGATAGGCATGTGGATCACCATGTATCCATACGTGTTAAAATTTCCTGTGATCGGTGCGATGACAGACAGCATGTCCTCATCAAACATGCCGAAAAATCTGCCGGTCATGTACGAGCGGTTTCCCGCCGCTGTGGGGTCAAAACCATCGATGGAGGTGCCGATGTGGGAGGCAGGAGATGTCTCCGCAACGACGCTGCCTTTCTGGTTGATGACCCAGGCCTGGGCCTTTAAGTAAGTGGCGACAGCCTGTAGCTGCGGGTTGGCTGTCGAAAGACTGATAGTTTTTCCCTGATAGATATCGCTGTAGGTGGAGGCGAGAAGATTTGCCTCATCATAGAGGGATTCGGATCGTTCCTCCAGAAGATACCGGTAAGTGATCTCGGAGGACATGGTCGCGATAAAAATGAATCCCAGAAGACCGAAGACGAGATATCCCAGAAGGAATTTACTGTAAAGAGAACGGGTCATCGTCTTACCTCGAATTTATAACCGATCCCCCAGACGGTGGACAGCGCCCAGTTTTCATCGTCGCGGATCTTCTCGCGAAGGCGTTTGATGTGGACGTCTACGGTCCGGGTATCGCCGATATACTCATATCCCCAGATATGGTCCAGCAGCTGCTCACGGGTGAAGACCTGATTCGGGGAGGAAGCAAGGAAATATAAGAGTTCCAGCTCCTTTGGCGGCATGTCGACCGAATGGCCTTTATAGAGGACTGAATAGTTCGTCAGGTTGACGATCAGGTTCGGATATTCCACATATTCGCCCTGCTGTTTTGTTGCGGCTGCCATGCTGGCCGGAGCAGCCTGGTAGCGTCGGAGAACTGCTTTGACTCTCGCGACGAGCTCTTTGGAGTCAAACGGTTTGATCATATAGTCGTCGGCGCCCAGCTCGAGACCTAAGACCTTGTCGAAAACCTCGCCTTTCGCGGACAGCATGATGATCGGTACCTGGGAAGTCGTGCGGATCTCCCGGCAGACCTGGTAGCCGTCCATGCCCGGCAGCATCAGGTCGAGAAGAATCAGATTCGGCTTAAAGACCGGAACCTCCTTCAATGCGGATTCTCCGTCCCCGACAATTTTTGTCTCATAACATTCCTTCATCAGGTACAGGGAAATTAATTCTGCAATGTTTTCATCGTCATCCACGATGAGGATTCTCTGCTTATCGACCATTTGAGGCCTCCTTCTTATGAGATGGTCCCATGAAAGGACTGACAGCGCGCAACGGCCAGCTTTCATGGAAGTTGAAGTCTGCATCAGCAGACAGATCAGTTTCTTAAGTTACTTGAATGTCACGATCGTGACGCCGGTATCACCTTCTCCGAACTCACCGAGCCGGAATTCTTTCACATATTTGAGCTTTTTCAGATGCTTATGGACCGCAGCTCTCAGAGCACCGGTTCCCCGTCCGTGTACAACGCGGACCTGCGGAAGATGGGCGAGGTAAGCATCATCCAGATATTTGTCGAGGACAGGCATCGCCTCGTCCGTGGTCATTCCGATCAGATTGACTTCCGGGGAGACAGAGAAGGACTTCGCCATCTTGATCTTTCCGCTTCCCGTGTTGTTCCGCTTCATGGCATCCGGATCGAGTCCCGGTCCGGATACGGATGCCTCGTCTAAAAGTTCCAGATCTTTGATATTCACAAGGGAGCGCAGGATCCCCATCTGCACATAGAGATCGCCTTTTGCGTTCGGCAGTGTGCTGACAGTTCCCTTTAAGTTCATCGTGAGAACTTTGACACCGTCGCCGATCTTTAATTTCTTCGGCGAGATCGTCTTTTTCGGTCCCTTATTGTTCTTGAGACTTAAGTTTTTATCGACTTTGTCCAACTTTTCGCGGAGCTTTGTCCGTTCGGCTTCCAGTTCTTTTCCGACACCGGAACTTGCGGCGAGCTTGTTGATATTCCGGATCGTCTGGTCAGCGGTCTCCTTTGCTTCGCGCAGGATCCGCTGTGCTTCCTCGTTGGCATTCTTTAAGAGCTTTTCTTTCCGCTCGTCAAGACGCTCTTCCTTCTGCTCGATATTCTTCTTTAAGCGGGAGATTTCTTCTTTATAGCTTGCAATCTCTTCACGCTCTTTCTCGATCGTCACGCGGCTCTGTTCGAGGTTCGCGAGAAGATCCTCAAATGCCTCATCATTGGATTCGAGGTGTGTTTTCGCGTCGTCGATAATATAATCCGGCAGACCGAGCTGCTTGGAGATCGCGAACGCGTTGCTCTTTCCCGGAATTCCGATGAGGAGCTTGTAGGTCGGACGAAGTGTCTCGACATTGAACTCGCAGCATGCATTTTCGACACCCGGAGTAGACAGGGCAAATACCTTTAACTCACTGTAGTGGGTGGTCGCCATGGTCCGGCACTTCATATTGTGAAGGAAGGACAGGATGGAGATCGCCAGTGCGGCACCTTCCGTCGGGTCTGTTCCGGCACACAGCTCATCGAAAAGACAGAGAGAGTGGCTGTCTGCCTGATTTAAGATCTTCACGATATTCGTCATATGGGCGGAGAAGGTACTTAAACTCTGCTCGATGCTCTGCTCGTCGCCGATATCCGCGAAGACTTCATCGAAGACGGAAAGTTCTGATCCGTCAAAAGCCGGGATCTGAAGTCCGGACTGTCCCATCAGGGTAAACAGGCCGACCGTCTTTAGGGAGACGGTCTTACCGCCGGTATTCGGTCCGGTCACGATCAGCAGGTCGAAATCTCTTCCCATCCAGATATTGATCGGAACGACCTTTTTCGGGTCGAGGAGCGGATGACGGCCGTCTTTGATATGGATGTAACCTTTCCGGTTGAATTTCGGCATGGAACAGTTGTAGATCCTGGCCAGGGCCGCCTTCGCGAAGATGAAATCCAGCTTTGTCAGGATCTCAAAATCTGTTGTGATTGGCTCGATATACGGAACAAGTTCGGTACTCAGGGCAGCCAGGATCATCTCGATCTCTTTCTGCTCTTTTAATTCCAGTTCACGCAGCTCATTGTTCAATTTGATGATCGCCATCGGCTCGATAAAGAGTGTGGAACCGGTGGAGGACTGGTCGTGGACCATTCCGGCAAACTGGCTCTTGTACTCCGCGCGGACCGGGAGACAGTAACGCCCGTCGCGCATCGTAATTACGGCGTCCTGCAGCATGGTCCGGCTGGAATTTAAGATCGCGTTCAGCTGAGTGTGGACTTTGTCCGCGGTGATCTTCATCTGGCGGCGGACATGGTGGAGTCCCGGACTTGCGTCATCGGCGATCTCATCTTCTCCGAGAATACAGCGGGTGATCTCACTGTTGACATTTGTCAGCGGTTCCAGTGTCCGGAACATCTCATCAAGAGAATCGTCAGGCAGCTCTGTATTTTCCGGGTGACGGCCGTAGTTTTTCGCACGCGCCGCGCATGTCAGAAGTCCGCTGACGGAGAGGAGTTCCATAATGCTTAAGGAACTGCCGATCTCCAGGCGTTTTAAAGAATCTCTCACATCCCGGACTCCGGCCAGTGAGAGACTTCCTTTCTGGCGGACACGGGTCACAGCGTCCGCAGTCTCGGTCTGCGCCTGAACGATCTCGTTGAAATCTGAGGACGGGGTCAGTTCCCGGCACATCTTCTTTCCGGGTTCAGACGCCGCACAGTCAGTCAGGCGTTCAATGATTTTATAATATTCAAGTGTTTTTAATACTTTCTGATTCATAGGTCGATCCTTTTTCCTTTCAATGGCAGATATTTGATTTCATTCACTGCCAGTTACAGTGCGCGGGCAGGGACGCCCGTGTCCGGTAACAAGATTCCTTTTTATGGAATATGCAGAGATTTCAGGCGAAGATGTCTGTCTGCACAGAAAAAGTATAACACAAACAGTTCAAATATCATAGGGATTTTTTCCTGTGAAAAGTAACAGGGATGCTCTCACTCAGGACCCGTGGACACCAAGTTTTTCTTGCATAATAAGTAGAAAAAAATTATAATGGAAAAAAGATAGGCTAAAAGCAAAGAATCCGCAAATGTGACAGGATCTTGATGGATATTTGCCCGCAGCAGAAAGAATTCCGGATTGCTGCGAGATATGAAAAGGAGATTTTTTCATGTCAGATACACCTAACGAAAAAAATTTTATGAGAGAAAAGATCGTAAAACCCCCGATCGATAAGCGCAGGGCCGCAGGCCGGATCCTGTGCTATGTTCTTTTTGCGGTTGTTTTCGGCGGCGTTGCGGCGGTAAGCTTTGTGGTATCCCTTCCGACAGCAAAAAAAATCCTGGGAAAAGACCAGCCGGCAACATCCGCGCCGATCACGATCGAGCGCGACCAGGATCCGTCCGGCGAACCGACACCGGTGGAGACGATGGCGGAGACCACAGGAGAGGGGATCCGCTCGGAAGACCTGAAGGACGAGGTGGAAAAGATCGTTGGGGATGCCATGGAAAAGTTCCCCTGGACGACGAAAAACCTGACCGAGTTCAACGATGCGTTCCGGAACATCTACCTGGAATCAGAAAAAAGCATCGTGACAGTCTCGGCGGTGAAAAACGATGTGGACTGGTTTGACAACCCTATCGAGACGACGGGACAGTACGCCGGGATCATTATCGCGGTAAACCCAAGCGAAGCGCTGATCTTAACAGAACAGAGCGCAGTGGCGGGAGCTGATTCCCTGCGTGTGACCTTCGGGGATGGATCAATAGCGGCAGTGGAATTAAAATCCCAGGATTCAACAGCCGGGATGGCGGTTGTCAGTGCGAAGATCGCTGATATTGAAGAACAGACGGTAAACTGGATGAAGGCGGTGGAGCTTGGAAATTCCTATTCCGTCCGCACCGGGGACATGGTCCTCGCAGTGGGAAGTCCGTCCGGACATGTCCATTCCGTCAAACAGGGACTGATCTCCTATGTGGCGAAAGGTGTCCAGGCAGTGGACGGTCAGACCCGTATCCTGTATACAGAATTTGAGAGTCATGCGGATGAGGGAACATTCCTTATAAATCTTTCCGGTCAGCTTGTGGGTTGGGCGACGTCCATTTATCAGGCCGGGGACAACACACAGGCGGAAGATAGGACGATGGCAATGCCGATCTCGGAGTACAAGGGCGTGCTCCAGAAACTCACAAACGGACAGTCCGCTCCGTATTTTGGAATCCGCGGCCAGGATGTGACCTCCGCGATGATGGAGAGCGGGATCCCGAGCGGTGTGTATATTACAGATTCCATTGCAGATGGGCCGGCTTATAATGTGGGAATCCAGAACGGGGATATCCTGACAAAGTTTGATGATCTGGAGATCCAGACGATCCGGGACTTCCAGAACCGGCTGGAGGAGACAAAGACCGGGGATACCGTGAAAGTTACAGTAAAACGGAAGTCTATTGATGAATATAAAGAAATAGAGTATCAGGTAACGATCGGAGCCAGGTAAATATACCTGGCTCAGCGATTGTGTGAGAAGTATGACCGATCAGAAAAGGAGAAATTATGAGATTTATTGAAACATTCCGGGAAGGAAATCACATTTCGGATGTATATCTGTGCAAAACAAAACAGATCGCACTTACAAAAAATGGAAAAGAGTACGGCTCTCTTGTACTTCAGGATAAGACGGGAACCGTTGACGCGAAGATCTGGGAGCTGAGTTCTCCGGGGATCAATGAGTTTTCCGCTCTGGATTATGTATATGTCGATGCGGATGTGACCCTGTTCCAGGGACAGAACCAGTTAAACGTAAAGAGGATCCGCAAGGCAGACGAAGGTGAGTACCATCCGGCAGATTATCTTCCGGTGACGACGAAGGATATCCCTGCGATGCAGCATGAACTGATTCAGTACATTACGACGATCAAAAATGAATATCTGAGAAAACTTGCATCCGGTTATTTTAATGATCCGGAATTTATGAAGGCATTTTCCTTCCACTCAGCGGCAAAGAGTGTTCACCACGGTTTTGTCGGCGGACTTTTAGAGCATACGTTAAGTGTCGTGAAGATGTGCGACTATTTCAGCAAACAGTATCCGCTGATCAACCGCGATCTTCTTCTGACAGCAGCGATGTTCCATGATATTGGAAAGACAAAGGAACTTTCTGCATTCCCGGCCAATGATTATACGGATGACGGACAGCTTCTCGGACATATCATCATTGGTTCCCAGATGGTAAAGGAACGGATCGATGCGATGCCGGGATTCCCGAAAAAACTGGAGAGTGAGTTGATCCACTGCATTCTTGCCCACCATGGCGAGCTGGAATACGGTTCCCCGAAGAAACCGGCGCTGATCGAGGCGATGGCGCTGAACCTTGCGGACAATGCGGACGCGAGAATGGAGACGATGACAGAGGTGTTAAGAGGAGCCGGTGACAACATGGGATGGCTCGGTTATAACCGCTTCATGGAGACAAATGTTCGCCGTACGAGCGAAGAATAGAAGATAGAGAATAGAGAGAACCTGCCGTTATGCACTGAAAAAGATGCAGACGGCAGGTTTTGTAAGTTGTAGAAAAATTGGTCCGTCCAATTCGATAAATCGTGCAAAATTTCACTGTGAATTTGCTGGAGACGGACACATAAGAAAGTATGTCCGCTATACAAAGACTTATGTGCGCTGGAAAGCGATAAGAACGTGCAAAGATAAAAAAGAAGCGGTTGACAAAATCAATTTTCTGACTAAAATGATTGTTGTTCATATTCAAATGCGATGAACGGGACAGGACTTTCAATCGAAATCTTATTCAGAGAACTGCCGGATGGTGCGAGGCAGGTAAGAAGGGTGGAAGTTATCACCTGCAAGCAGCCGGGGTGAACAAAACGTTTTAGTAATCCCGGACGGAAACCTCACCGTTAAAAGGGGACCGATTCATCTGAAAGTACTGCAGATACTTGAGGAGGATGGGACTGAGAGGCCGGTTTTCCGGCAACAGAAGTGGTAACGCGGAGAATGTTAGATCCTTCGTCTTCTAAGGGAGTGATCCCTGTGGAGACGAGGGATTTTTTGTTTTGTACGTAGATTCCACAGCGATTTTTGCCGTATTTTCAGGATCGTTTGAATATGGATGGACTACAGGGACCGGAACTTGCGACATTCCGGTATGACAAAATGAATTTACAAAGGAGCGAAATGACATGAACACATTAGTAATCGTTCTCATCGCAGCTGTGTGTCTGTTATGCGGATATATGGTATACGGACGCTGGCTGGCAAAGACCTGGGGCATCGACCCGAAGGCAAAAACACCTGCCTATACACATGAAGATGGACAGGACTATGTACCGACAAACGGCTGGATCGTTTTCTCACACCAGTTTTCTTCTATCGCAGGTGCCGGTCCTGTAACGGGTGCTATCCAGGCGGCTGCATTCGGCTGGGTTCCGGTTCTTCTCTGGATCCTTGTCGGCGGTATCTTCTTCGGAGCTGTCACAGACTTCGGAGCTCTTTACGCAAGTGTAAAGAACGAAGGTAAGTCCATGGGACTTCTGATCGAAAAGTACATCGGTAAGACAGGTAAGAGATTATTCCTGATCTTCTGCTGGCTCTTCACTTTGATCGTAATCGCTGCTTTCGCAGATATGGTTGCAGGCACATTCAACGCTTACACCGTTAAGGACGGCGTTACAGAGCTTGCGGCAGCAGCCCAGACAAACGGAGCTGCAGGTTCCATCTCCATCGCATTCATCGTATTTGCAATGTTCTTCGGCGTTCTTCAGAAGAAGCTCAACCTGGAAGGAAAGAGCGAGTTCTTTGTAGGACTTGCCTGCACAGTTGCATCTCTTGCGATCGGTATGGCATTCCCGCTGATCGGCGGTAAGGAAGCATGGACCGGATTTACATTCGCTTACATCTTCTTTGCATCTGTCCTTCCGATGTGGCTCTTAAAACAGCCGCGTGACTACATGACAACTTTCATGTTCGCAGGCATGATCCTTGGCGCTGTTGTCGGTATTGTTGTTGCGCATCCGAACATGAACCTTCCGATGTACACAGGCTTCACAAATGAGAAGCTTGGAAACATGTTCCCAATCCTTTTCGTAACCGTAGCCTGCGGAGCCGTTTCCGGTTTCCACAGCCTCGTTTCCTCCGGTACTTCCTCCAAGACCATCGAGAACGAGAAGGATATGTTAAAAGTTGGTTACGGCGCTATGGTTCTTGAGAGCCTTTTAGCTGTACTTGCACTCTGCGTAGCAGGTGCCGCTGCAGCCGCTGACGGTACTGCTGCTGTAGGAACTCCGTTCCAGATCTTCTCATCCGGCGTTGCCGGACTTCTTGAGATGTTCGGTCTTCCGATCTACATTGCACAGTGCTTTATGACCATGTGTGTATCCGCGCTTGCCCTTACAAGCCTTGATGCAGTAGCACGTATCGGACGTATGTCCTTCCAGGAGCTTTTCTCCGTAGACGATATGGAGAATGCGGAGGGTTGGAGAAAATTCCTCTGCAACAAATATGTATCTACGATCATTACACTTGCATTCGGCTATATCCTTACAAGAGTCGGTTACTCCAACATCTGGCCGTTATTCGGAAGCGCAAACCAGCTCTTAAGCGCTCTGGTTCTGATCACTCTCTGCGTATTCTTAAAGGTAACAGGAAGACAGAACAAGACCCTGATCGTACCATGCGTGATCATGCTCTGCGTAACCTTCACAGCCCTGGTTCAGAGAACCATCGCTCTTGTAGGCGCATTCAGCGCAGGTACTGCAGTATTTATGGTTGAGGGACTTCAGCTCATCGTTGCAATCCTGCTTATGGTTCTCGGCGTGATCATCGTTGTCACATCCGGTAAGGAGCTGTTAAGCAAGAAGGCAGGTTCTGAGGCAAGAGCATAATCGAATTAGGTAAGCAGCAAAGTGGATTGCGAATACCCACTGGACATTGCGATTTACATAATGTTTAACGTATAGAGTTGATATGTTAAGACCGGTTTTCCGGTTCCGGGGACTTCTGAATGGGAGTTTTCGGGGCGCGGGGAGCCGGTTTTTTATATTGACGTAAAAACGTGACTCATTTGAAAATGCGGATCGGATTCACTTTTTCACTGTTGTTTTGCCTGTATGCGGTATAGGGCAGAGATTTTCACGTTCGTTTATGTGATGGGGGTTGCAAATGTGGGAGTAATTCTTGTATACTTAAGAAAAACTGAGCATTGAGTCTTATTTTTAGGTCTGTTCTGCACTTTGTGTATTCGGTATATTCTCAGTACGGGATATACGCTATTAGTTTGGGATAGTGAGGTGAAAGGACAGAGTGGGCTCAGCGATAAAAATGTACAACAAGAATATTTATATAGAAGGAACGAATTATGGAAATCAAGAAGAACGATAAATTTACAGTGACCATCGAGGACATGGGAGAGGACGGTGCAGGCATCGGCCGCGTGGACGGATACATCTGGTTTGTGAAGGACGCCCTGATCGGGGATACGATCGAGGCGTCAGCCATGAAAATGAAAAAAAATTACGGCTTTGCCCGCCTCGTGCGCGTCATCACCCCGGCAAAAGGCCGCGTGGAGGCGAAATGTCCGGTGGCGAGAGCTTGCGGCGGATGCCAGCTTCAGGAACTGGACTATAAAGAACAGTTAAAATTCAAGGAAAAGAAAGTATACAATCATTTAAAACGCATCGGCGGCATGGAAAACCTGTTCCTGCCGGAAGAGGCGGACCAGGCAGCAGGAGTGCCGGACGCAGTCATCATGGAACCGATCATCGGAATGGAAGACCCGTGGAGATACCGCAACAAAGCGCAGTATCCGATCGGCCGCGGAAAAGACGGAAAACCAACGGCCGGATTCTTTGCCGGACGGACCCACTCCCTGATCCCGGTACCGGAGCTGGACTGTTTGCTTGGCTGTGGGGAAAATAAGGATTATCTGGCGGCAGTGCTGAAATTTATGGAAGATTTCGGCGTTGAGCCGTATGATGAGACGGGGCATAAAGGTCTTGTCCGCCATGTTCTCCTGAGAAAAGGATTCGCCAGCGGCGAGCACATGGTATGCCTTGTGATCAACGGAAAGAAACTGCCGCACGAGAAAGAGTTCATCGAGCGGATGCGGGAAGTTGGCGCGGACAGTATTGCTCTCTCCTTTAATATGGAAAAGACGAACGTGATCCTCGGAACGGAGATCAAAAATCTCTACGGACCTGGCTACATCAGAGATAAAATCGGAAACATCGAATACCGGATTTCTCCGTTATCCTTCTACCAGGTAAATCCGGTACAGACGGAACGCCTCTACGGAACAGCGCTGGAATTTGCTGACCTGAACGGCGGTGAGACTGTCTGGGATCTCTACTGCGGGATCGGAACGATCTCCTCATTCCTCGCCCAGAAAGCGGGAAAAGTCTGCGGAGTCGAGATTATTCCGGCGGCCATCCAGGACGCAAGAGAAAATGCGAAGCGCAACGGCCTGGATAACGTAGAATTCTTCGTCGGAAAAGCTGAGGAAGTTCTTCCGGAACAGTATGAAAAGAACCACATTAAAGCCGATGTCATCGTTGTAGATCCGCCGAGAAAAGGTTGCGACGAACTCTGCCTCGAGACGATTGTAAAAATGGCACCAGAGAAAGTTGTCTATGTGAGCTGTGATTCCTCGACTCTGGCGCGGGATGTGAAGTATCTTGGGGAACATGGATACGAGGTGAAGCGAGTCCGGACGGTTGACATGTTTGGAATGTCGGGGCATGTGGAGACGGTAGCGTTATTAACGAAAAAAAGTTATCACCAGTATGGATAAGAGAGTCTTTAATGTAAAACGAAGAGTGCCGGTCAATGTAGCTATTGAATTATTTTTGGAAAAAGTAATGTGCAAATTTTACACATTGGAGATGTAAATAAATATACTCAAGGAAAGTGAATCAGAAAATAAACCAGTGTGTGCAAAAAATGTCTACACTGTAATTGGTTGGGAGATGGAAATGAATCAGGATCCTTTCAAAGAATATATAAGAGAATCAGAGCCGAATAAACGTGAAAAAGGCTATGCATGGCAGACAGCAATTGGGCTGCAGGCAGTAGACGGGCTGAAAACGTCAAAATATCTGATTGATACTGCGATTCGGAATATCGAAGGTGATATTTCAATTGATGAGGCAAATTCGCTTTTAAATAGCTACTATGAAGAAAACCCAAAACAGGATCCTGGAGACAGAACGGAGGAAGCGGATAAGGTTTCTGTCCGGATCGTAAAGGTCTTGTCAGAAACGGGGTTTAGTTTTACTCCAAATGAGTATATCTCGATTCATAAAAAACTATTTACTGGAATTTACAGACACGCCGGAAAGATCAGGGATTATAACATCACAAAAAAAGAGTGGGTATTAGACGGAGAAACAGTTCTTTATGGAAATGCATCTGAACTCCGTGATACGTTGGAATATGACTTCTCCGAAGAAAGAACATTCAGCTATAAAGGGCTGTCAATCAATGAAATAATTCATCATCTGGCAGTGTTTGTTTCAAGGCTATGGCAAATCCATATTTTTGAGGAAGGAAATACCAGAACAACGGCAGTATTTTTTATCAAGTACTTAAGAACGCTGGGATTTGATGCCACCAATGATATATTTGCCGAGAATGCATGGTATTTTAGAAATGCATTGGTGCGGGCAAATTATAATAATTTTAAAATCGGGATTCATGAAACAACAGAGTATTTAGAGCTATTTCTGCGAAATCTGTTGTTAAATGAAGAAAATGAACTGCATAATCGGGTCATGCATATCAGCGGAAAGTTTGTGTTTCCTCCAAAAGCGAACGATGAGAGTATAAAAGCGGACATTGAAATGCAAAAAGCGAACGATGAGAGTATAAAAGCGGACATTCGTAAACCGCTTGAAAAAATGATTCCTGGCTTGTCCGATAAAACAATGGACCATATCCTACGCATATATGAAGCATACGGAACAGAAGACATGTTTGGAAGAAAAGATATAATGCTGTTGACAGGATTAAAAGCAACCAGAGCATCAGAAATAATAAAGTTATTGATAAGCGCAGAGATCATTGAAACGGTCAAAGGGCATGGAAAAGGAAAATATTGTTTTATAAAAAAGTTAAGTGAAAAACCAGATTATGAGGGAAGTGTGTAAAATGAAAAACGAACAGGAATACATCATTCTCCAGATTCAGGAGGATGACTATGGCTGCGAGGAGCGCCCTGCGGGGGCAAAGAAGACAGTCATCGTCCGGCTGAAAGACGCTGAGGAAAACGAGCGGATGATCCGTCAGGAAGATGACTGGCTTTATGAGCAGGGGATTGATGAAGATGATCTGGTAGTATTAACGGAGAATCACCTGTATAAGAAAATGGAAGAGAGGTAAATAAAGATGGAACTAAAGACAGAACGCCTGATTTTAAGACCATGGCAGGAGAGCGATGCGGAGAGCTGCTATGAATATGCGAAAGACCCGCAGGTCGGTCCGGAAGCAGGATGGCCGATGCATACGAGTGTGGAGAACAGCAGAGAGATCATCCGGGAAGTTTTATCGGCGGCTGGAACGTATGCGGTGGTTTTAAAAAGTACCGGAAAGCCGGTAGGCTGTGCAGGTCTCACAGTGGGCGCGGCATGCAATATGCTGGTACCAGAAGATGAGGGAGAGATCGGCTGCTGGCTGGGAACTCCGTACTGGGGGCAGGGAATCATCCCGGAGGCGGTAAAGGAGCTGATTCGGTACGGTTTTGAAGATCTGGGGCTGAAACGAATCTGGTACGCATATTTTGACGGGAATGAGAAATCGAAGCGCGTGGCAGAAAAATGCGGCTTCCGGTATCATCATACGAACAGGGATCTGGAGTGGAAATTGTTAAATAAAACAGTGACAGAACATGTCTATGTGCTTGAAAAAAACGACAGGAACGATGAAATCTAAAGAAGGCAAGAGTAGCATGGAGATAGATGCGCTGATCTATAAAAGGAAAGGAATCTGCTGAAATGATAAAACTCATGATCGCGTCCGACATCCACGGCTCCGCGTACTACTGCAAAAAGATGCTGGAAGCATTCGACCGGGAGCAGGCGGACCGTCTCCTGCTTCTGGGCGATATTTTATACCATGGACCGAGAAACGACCTCCCGAAAGAGTACGCCCCAAAGGAAGTCATCAAAATGTTAAATGAGCGGAAAAACAGGATCTTCTGCGTTCGCGGAAACTGTGATACAGAGGTAGACCAGATGGTTCTGGAATTTCCGATCCTCGCGGATTACGCGGTAATCCCGACGGCAGACCGCCTGATCTACGCCACCCATGGACACCATTTCAATCTGAACACGCTTCCACCGATGCAGCCGGGAGACATTCTTTTTCATGGCCACACCCATATCCCGGCGTGGGAACCATTCGGCGATGGAAATCTGTACCTGAATCCGGGTTCTGTGTCGATTCCGAAGGCGGGAAGTGAGCACAGTTACATGATCCTGAAGGCCGGAGAAGCTGTCTGGAAAACTCTGGAGGGAGAGATATTCCACAGTATTAAGCTGTAAAATTTAATGGCAATTAAAAATGGATCGTAACGGTGAGGTACTAAAAAATGTGAGCGAATTATGTAAACATATCTGCAAAACAACAGCGAATGCGGGCAGATAAATGATAGATACTTCATGTTCCGGAAGTTAACTCCGTCACTATACATGTCATAAAAATGTATAGCAAACACACCCTGAAAACATAAATAACAAGGAATATTCGTGGCAAATAAAATATTGCTTGCGTGTTCGATAAATTCAGAGTATAGTATCCATTGTGGGGATTTGTAAAAAAATTCAAACAAAAAACATTTGTAGACAAAAAAGGAGAGACACTATGGGTGAAACACAAGCAAAGAAGAAAAAAGCACCGTTGAGCATGTGGAAAGTTATCCTCATTGTTATCGCGGTAGTCTACGTGATGTCCTTCATCATTCCTTCCGGCGCCTATGAACGCGATGGAAAGATGGCAATTCCGGGTACATACCAGATTATCGATAAGATCTATCTGAATCCGGCACAGGTAATTCTGGCAGTCGGCGATCTTGTTTACAGTACGTTCGGTAAATTATTTGTAACGTTGATCATCATGGGTGGTATGATGGGAATCGTAAATTCCACAGGTGTTCTGGACCGGGCGCTCAGTAACCTGATCCATCGCTTAAAAGATAAAGCCCTGATCATAATTCCGATCTATATTTTTGCAACAGCGCTTTTAGGCTGTGTTGGATCCATGATTTCCACAGTTGTGCTCTTTATTCCGCTTGGAATCACGATCGCAAAGCAGTTAAAAGCAGACCGTATTTTTGCAGTCGGTCTTGTGATTCTTGGATCCTTTACCGGATTTATGACATCTCCGATCAACCCGTTAACAGGCCTTCTCGGACAGGAGATTGCGGGTCTGGCTCCGTACTCCGGTTCCGGTCTCCGAACAATTGTTACGATCTTGAATCTGACGGTGGTTTCTGCATATCTGATCTTCTGGGTAAAACGATGCCAGAAGAATCCGGAAATCTATGCGAAAAACTTTGGCGGAGAAAACACGGTAGAAGAGGGAGATGTTCCGGGCGCAGGTGAGTACCGTCCCATGACTGTCCGTGAGATCGCGATTCTCGTGATCTTTTTCGGAGCATTCATTTTCTTCGCGGCAGGCGGACCGACTCTCGGACTTGGCATGACACAGTTAGGCTCCATCATGCTGCCGGTTGCCTTCATCGAAGGTTTCCTTGCGTATTACGATATTGATGAGACCATGAGACGCTTCGTAAAAGGAACACAGGATATGTGCGGCGTTATGGTATTTATGGTCCTTGCCAGCGTTATGAGCGTTATTCTCAATAATTCCGGTATCCTTGACACGATCGTCTATTATATTTCAGTTCCGTTAAACCATATGAGCAGTGCTTTCGCAGCGATCGGAATGTTCATTGCGAATGGTCTGATCAACTTTGTGATCAACTCCGGTTCCGGACAGACAGCTGTTATGATGCCGATCATGGCCCCGCTTTCCGACGTTGTAGGTGTTACCCGTCAGATGGCAGTTTTAACTTTACAGTACGGTGATGGCTTCACAAACCTCTTCGCTCCGACCAGCGTAAACTTAATGGCATGCCTTGCGATGGCAAAGGTAGATTTAAAACAGTGGTATAAATTCCTGATACCGTGTTACGGTATGCTGTTTGTGATCATGATCGCATCGATCTTTGTAGGTACAGCGATCGGCTTCTAAAGGAGGAAATCAGATGGACACAGGGGAACTTATCAGAAGCTTAACAGATGAACTGGAACAGCATACGATTGAGATCAGGCATGAGATCCATGCAAATCCGGAACTCTCGTTTCACGAATTTGCGACAAGCAGGATCGTATGCCGGGAACTGGACCGTATTGGTGTTCCTTATGAGGAAAGTCCATGTAAACCGGGCATTATCGCAACCATTGACAGTGGAAAGCCGGGTAAATTCCTGATGCTGCGGGCCGATATGGATGCACTGCCAATTCAGGAAAAGACTGGACTTCCCTTCGAATCAAAGGTACCGGGAGTGATGCATGCCTGCGGCCATGATATCCACACCTCCAATCTTCTGACAGTAGCAGAGATCTTAAACCGGACAAAGGATCAGTGGAAAGGAAAGGTGAAGCTGGTATTCCAGCCGGCGGAAGAAAATGGCGGCGGCGGAAGAGAGATGATCAAAGCCGGACTCATGGATGAGATTCCGGATGCGTGCTTTGCGCTTCATGTGGAAAATGGGATCCCGGGAAAGATAGTCGTTGGAAGCCGTTATCTGACTGCATATTCCGACAGCTATAAGATCACAGTCCATGGAAAAGCCGCTCATTCCTCCACCCCGGAAGAGGGTGTGGATGCTGTATACATTGCAGCGTCCATTGTCACAGCGCTCCACGGAATCATTTCCAGAAATCTTTCTCCGATGGACCGGGCGACCTTAAATGTGGGAATGATCCACGGTGGAACAGCGCCGAACATCATCGCGGATGAAGTGACGCTGGGCGTCATGCTGAGAAATCTCTCAAAGGAGTCCAGAGAAGCGATGATGAAAAAAATTGAGACGATCTCCAATGGAATCGCCGAGTCTATGGGGGGAAGCTGTGATCTGGCATTCCGTGCCGGTTACGCGGCAGTCTACAACGATGAGAAGTTCTCTGATTTTGTAGCGGCCACCTTCCGCAAATATGAGGACATTATCCATGAGGATCTCGGAGACGGAAAACCGGAAGATTGGCTGATTACCGGAGAACATCCGCTTTTAGGTGCTGAGGATTTTGGATTCTATTCCCAGAAAGCTCCGTCCTGCATGATATGGGTCGGTGTCGGTGGAAATTCTCCAAAACACAGTCCGGGATTCTGTATCGACGAGCGCTATATCAAGCTCTGTACAAGAGCAATGGCGATGACAGCGTTGGAGTATCTGACAAAAGAATAGGCGATATATGAGGCAGGAGTAGGATTATGAGGATTCTACTCCTGTTTTTCTTATATTTTTCCGAAAGCGGTTACTGTTCATGCTTTACGCAAACAGTAACCGAAAGCGGCCAGCGTCATTCTTTATTTTAAATTGCTCCCTTGCATTATAATTACCAAGATGTTAAAATATCTCCCATAACAATCGAAGAGGCATCCGGTGCTGCTGCCGCTGTGAAAAAGTTCATGAGAACAGGCGGACATCAGGTAAAAGGGAAACAGGTGGAAGGCCTGTACGATCTCGTCACTGTGAGCAGGGAATACAAAGCCATGCGCGAACGCGCGGTCACTGAAAAAACGGAGCAGCCTGACAGGACTGTTTTGAAATATTTGGGAAGGCGGCTTTGTGTGATGATCTGTGAGTCAGGAAACCTGCCGGGATGCTGGTACAGGAAGAAAAATTCCAGATCACGAGGCATTGATCGTACCGTTTATATGTCGGCTGATTCCAGCGGACATCTTTTTCTGATGCTTAAGCATTTCGGTATTTGAAAAATTCTCAGATGGAATATCTCCACACCAACTCCGAAGTTATAAATAAAATACAGCTATCCATCAGGCCTGTACAATTACCGGGTCGGTTACAGATAAGGATAGGCCGAGAGGCAAAACAACTCAATATTTATACTACATGGAGGAGAACATGAAAAAGAAACATGTAAGTCTGCTCTTAGCGGCAGCAATGGCGGCATCCGTAATCTCCGGATGCGGAAACAGCGCGAACAACAGTGCGGCAGAGACAGAAAAGACAGAGACAACTGCAGCGGCAGCGACAAGCGCAGCGGAGGAAACAACAGCAGCCGAGGCAGCGGAAGACACAGAGAAAAACGAGACAGACGAAGTCGTCATCGCGACTCCGCGTGACGCTGTACAGGGAAGCGGAGACGCTTACTACTGTTGGGAAGGCGCTTATGTATGGGAAGCTCTCACAGCAAACAACGGTGGTGTGATCGATCCGTGGCTTGCAAAATCCTGGGAGCACAACGATGACTGTACCGAGTGGACTTTCAGCCTGCGCGATGACGCATATTTTACAGACGGTGTTCAGTTTAATGCCGATGTGTGCCTGAAAAACATTGAGCGTTGGGGCCATGGGATCAATTCTACATACACAACACTCAGCATCGAAAAATCTCTCCCGAATCTCGACAAGATGGAGAAAGTCGACGACTTCACTGTAAAGTTCACATTTACACAGCCGATCACAACACTTGAGTATGTCCTTTCCGACTATGGCAGCCCGATGTACAGCCCGAACTGCTTCGACGAGGAGACAGGTGTGATCTCCGACTATGCGATCGGAACCGGTCCATATAAGATCGTTGACCATGTGGAGTCCGAGTATGTGACACTTGAGAGAAATGACAACTATTATGGCGAGAACGGCAAGGTAAAGACCTTCAAGATCCGCTGCATCCCGGATTCCGAGACTCGTGTATCCGCGTTAAAATCCGGCGAAGTCATGGGACTTGCAGACAACGGCGCGATCACCATGGATGCTGCAAAGAATCTCTGCGACACAGACTCCAACTTTGAGATGGACAGCACTCCGAGCCATATGACTGAGTACATCATGTTCAACGATAAAAACGAGTACCTTGCGGATAAGCGCATGAGAGAGGCGTTCAACCTTGCAACAGACCGCGACAGCATCTGCAGCGTGATCTACGGAGGACTTTTACAGCCGGCATACTCCTTCTTAAGCACCCAGTCCACCTTCCATCTGGACATCCAGGGAACTTATGATATGGAGAAGGCAAAATCTCTCGCAAAAGAAGTTCTCGGAGACAAGACGGCCGACATGACCATGATCATCCGTTCCAGCACCGCGTCCGATTACAACTGCAAGGCTGTTGCAGAATACTTAAAGCAGGTTTACGCGGAGCTTGGCGTCAACATCAATATTGAGATCGTGGACTCCTCCCTCTACAAAGAGAGACAGCAGGAAGGCACCTACGACATGACACTTACTGTATTCGGTATCAACAATGCAGATCCGACTTCCACATTTAAGCAGTACTTCGCAAGCAAAGGAAACAGCAACACGACATTAAACTACAACTACTACAACGAGAAGATCGATGAACTTGTCGCAAAAGCTCCGACGATCGCTGATGTGAGCGAGCGCAGCAAGATCTATGATGAGATCCAGCAGGAACTCTTCGATGACAGCGCGTGCGTTCCGATCTGCTACCAGATCAACGTAAACATCCACAACAAGGCGATCACACACTATGCAGGAAAGACCTTCGGTGTTGGACTTCCGACAATTTCCTGGGTGAAATAATCAATATGTCACTTTTAAAGTACATCCTGAAAAAAATGCTGATGCTTTTGCCGGCGCTTGTCGGGATCAGTATCATTGCATTTGCACTTGGGATCATGTCACCGGGGGATCCGGTGGACCAGGTGTTAAATCCAAACGGAAACGAATCCTACCCGCAGGAAGAATATGATGCCATGGCTGCAAAGATGGGGCTGGACCAGCCTGCCGTCGTCCAGTATTTTAACTGGGTCGACGGCCTGGCTCACGGCGATCTGGGCAGGTCCTTTTTCACGAACAAAAGTGTCATGGACCAGCTCGCAAAGCGGATCCCGATCTCATTGAAGCTTGCGGGTTTCAGCATGATCCTGACCATCGTGTTCGGTGTGGGATTCGGAGTCCTGATGGCGGTGGGAAAAGACCGGCTGCCGGATCATGTGCTGGGAACATTTTCAACGGTTGCATTGTCCGTTCCGGGGTTCTGGATCGCCATTGTCCTGATCTTTATCTTTGCGGAACAGTGGAAGATCCTGCCGAGCAGCGGGATCTCCGACGGATCCGGCTTTATTCTCCCGGCGGTCACGCTGGCACTCCCGAGTATCGGAGTCTGTGCGAGACTGACAAGGAGCGCGATCCCCGGGATCGGAAGCTACGCGATCGCGGGTGTGCAGTCGAAGGATTATTATGTGGTGCAGGCGTATGTTCTGTTTTCAGGCTGTATCTATGTGCTGACAAACATTCTGATCGACCTGATCTATATCGCACTTGATCCGAAGATCCGGGCGGGAGAGGCGGTGGAATCATGAATAAATTAAAGGAACTCCACCTGTCAGGAAAAGCAAAGACCGGTCTGGTAATCTTATTATTGATCCTTTTGACCAGCGTACTCGCGCCGGTCCTTGCTCCCTATGATCCGCTGGTCTCGAACCTGTCGGAAGCACTTCAGAAACCGTCTGCCGCGCATCTTTTAGGCACGGATAATATCGGAAGAGATACGCTGAGCCGTGTTCTCTACGGCGGAAGACAGTCGATCCTTCTCGCCCTGGTGGCGACCGTCCTCTCGATGCTGCTCGGTTTTGCACTGGGACTTTTCGCGGGATATTTCGGCGGCTGGATCGACGGGATCATCACGACGATCTCCAGCATTTTCCAGGGACTTCCCGGCTTGACGCTGATGATCGCGGTGGCCGGACTTCTTGGACAGGGCGTGAAGAGCATGCTGATCGCGATCGTGATCAATTCCTGGGTCGGATTTTCCAGGATCGTCCGCGGTGAAGTCATGAAACTGAAACAGGAGAGCTTTATTAAAGGACTGAGAACCATCGGAGCCGGAGACCTCCGGATCCTGTTCCTGCATATTTCTCCGAATATTTTAGGAACTCTGAGCGTCCTTTTTGCCACCAGGATCGCCGGAAATGTGATCTCGGTGGCGTCCATGAGTTATCTTGGTCTGGGACTTCAGCCCCCGACACCGGACTGGGGCGTCATGATCAACGATGCGAGACAGTATTTCCGCCAGGAACCGCTGCTCGTCATCGCTCCGGGACTCTGTATTTTGCTTCTTTCCCTCAGCATCAACCTTCTGGCAGATGAACTGCGTGACCGGCTGGATGTGCGGAAAGATGTGATGAAGACGATGTGATGCCGGAAAGCATGCAAAGAAAGGCAAAATTTCCTCAGCATAGCTGAGCCGAAACAGATTTTTGCCTGTAACTGTGAAAAAACGGAACAGCCAGGAGAGAAGATCAGATGGAAGATAAAAAAGAATGGAAAACAGAAGAAAAAAGTGACATTGAGATCCGCGACCTCTCCGTCACCTTCCAGGACGGCGGCGAGATGATCCATGCCATGGAAGATGTCAGCGCATACTTTCCGTCGGGCAGTGTCACAGGACTCATCGGGGAGAGCGGAAGCGGAAAATCGCTTTTAGGCATGTCCATCCTGGGACTTCTCTCCGGGCAGGCCCGGGTGGAAGGAAGCTGTATGTATAAAGGGATGGATTTGTACCGACTGCCGGAAAAAGAGATGCAGAAGATCCGTGGAAAAGAGATCGCCCTGATCCCACAGAATCCCACAGAATCCTTAAACCCGATCCGCAGGATCGGAAAACAGCTCACGGAGTGCATGACAGTCCACGGAAATAAGGACAAAGAGCTTGCCGATTCCCGGAGGGATGAGTTTCTCCGCAGATTTGGCTTTTCAGATCCGGACCGGATCAACCGCGCTTACTCATTCCAGCTGAGCGGCGGCATGAACCAGCGAGTGATCTCTGCCATGGGACTCATGAACCGGCCGAAATGGGTCATCGCCGATGAGCCGACAAAAGGTCTGGATGCGATTCTCCGGCGCCAGGTCTACCGGGTCCTGAAAGAGATATCAGAGACGGACACCGAAGGCATGATCGTGATCACCCATGATATTGCCCTGGCAGGGGCATTGTGTGACCGGCTGATGGTGCTCTATAAAGGGAGCATCATGGAAGCCGGGGAGACAAAGACGATCCTTGAACATCCGGCACATCCATACACGAAAGGACTGATCGCATCGCTCCCGGGGAAGGGAATGAACCCGATCGGGCGCGCAGTGAGAAAAAAAGAGGGAAATTCCGGCTGCAGTTTTTACCCGAGATGTGCGCATGCAGTGGACGTATGCAAAAATGGACGGATCCCGGAGGCGGAACTTCCGGACGGAAGGAAAGTGAGGTGCGTCCGGTATGCTTAAAGTCAGCCATATCAGCAAGACATTTACTGGCGGGATCATTAAAAAGACCCGCGTGGAAGCGGTGAAGGACGTGTCTTTTACGGTACAGAACGGGAAAACATTCGGGATCGTAGGAAATTCCGGCTGCGGAAAATCGACGATCGCGAACATGCTCCTGTCACTGATAAAGCCGGACTCCGGAACCATCGAGATTGATGGAACGATCCAGATCATCTTCCAGCATCCGGAGACATCCCTGGATCCTGCAAAAAAGATCGGATACAGCCTGGAAGAGCCGATGATCATCCACAGGATGTATGACAAAGCGGGGAGAAAAGCGCGGGTCAGAGAACTTCTGGATCTGGTAGATCTCGGAGAGGAACTTCTGGACCGCTATCCGCACCAGATCAGCGGAGGTGAGGCGCAGAGGATCATGATCGCCCGGGCACTCTCACTGGATCCGAAGATCCTGATCCTGGATGAACCGACCAGCATGTTAGATGTCTCCGTGCAGGCCCAGGTCATGACACTCTTAAAGGAACTCCAGGAAAAGCTGGGATTGAGCTATCTGTTTATCTCCCATGACCTCGATGTGGTCCGCTGGTTCTGCGATGAGATCGCAGTGATGGAAGAAGGAAAGTTCGTGGAGACAGGGCGGACGGAGGATGTGATCGGACATTCGAAGATGGAGTTCACGAAAAAACTGGTGGAAAATTTTATACTGGAATAAAAGATACGGCGTGGAGAGAAAGTTACAGTAACGAGAGAAATTTCTACGCCGTTTTTTAGGCTGCTTTTTTATTGACATTTCATACTTTCAAGTGATACGATTCCAGCATGATAAAGCAATAAACGGACTTTCTGTTTATTGCGGTACACTTACAACCCAGGAATAAATGGCTTGATCAGGAGGAAATGGATATGCTGAAATTTGATGCGCAGAAATATGATTATCCATCACGAAGAAGTGTTGTGTACGGGAAAAAAGGTATGGTCTGCACGAGCCAGCCTTTGGCGGCCCAGGCGGGACTCGACATCATAAAACGGGGCGGAAACGCAGTTGACGCGGCGATCGCGACAGCGGCGTGTATGACAGTTCTGGAGCCGACGTCCAACGGGATCGGAAGCGACGCCTTCGCCCTGGTCTGGACAAAGGGAGAACTTCACGGGCTGAATGCCAGCGGAAGATCACCTATGGCGATCACTGCAGAAGAAGTGAAAAAACAGGGATACACCGAAATGCCGAAACGAGGCTGGATCCCGGTGATGGTCCCGGGCGCCCCGTCCGCATGGGCGGAACTCTCGGAAAAGTTTGGAAGACTTCCGCTGGAAAAGGTGCTGGAACCGGCGATCACATATGCACGCGAGGGATATCCGGTGAGTCCGGTGACATCAAAAATATGGAACACTGCATACAGAGAGTTTTCAGAAACGCTGACGGAAGAATGTTTCCGGTCATGGTTTGAAACGTTCGCCCCGGACGGACATGCCCCGCAGCCGGGAGAAATCTGGAGGTCGGAAGTTCATGCAAAGACGCTGGAAATGATCGCGCAGACTCATGCAAAAGCGTTTTATCGTGGAGAACTTGCGGATCAGATCGACGAATTTTCAAGAAAGACCGGCGGATATCTCCGGAGATCAGATCTTGAAAATTACTGGTGTGAGTGGGTGAAACCGATCCACATAAATTACAGGGGATATGATGTCTGCGAGATCCCGCCGAACGGAGACGGGATCATTGCGTTGATGGCATTGAATATTTTAAAGGGGTATTCCTTTGTGGAGCGGGACAATGCAGATACCGTGCATAAACAGCTGGAGGCGATGAAACTGGTATTTGCGGACGGAAACCGGTATGTTGCGGACCTGGATTATATGAAAGCACCGGTGGAGACGCTGCTTTCTGATGAATATGCGGACGGAAGACGGGCGCCCATCGGAGAACAGGCGCTCACACCGGAGCCGGGCAATCCGTTCCGCGGAGGAACGATCTATCTCTGCACAGCGGACGGGGAAGGCAACATGGTATCCTACATCCAGAGCAATTACATGGGATTTGGATCCGGGATCGTAATACCCGGAACAGGGATCGCGCTGCAGAACCGCGGGGCGAACTTTACGCTGGATGAGACAATGGAAAACTGTCTGGGACCGGGAAAGAAATCTCTGCACACGATCATTCCGGGATTCCTGATGAAGGACGGAAAAGCAGTTGGACCGTTCGGCGTTATGGGTGGTTTCATGCAGCCGCAGGGCCATGTCCAGGTCATCATGAATACAGTGGACTTCCTGATGAATCCGCAGGATGCGCTCAACGCGCCGAGATGGCAGTGGATCGGTGGAAAGAAGATCCAGGTGGAAAAGACATTCCCGGCCGGGATCGTGGAAGAGCTGAAAAAACGGGGGCATGAGATGGAAGTCCTCGAGAGTTCCCTGTCCTTCGGGCGAGGACAGATTATCTGGAGAGATGAAAACGATGTGCTTTGCGGGGCAACGGAACCGCGGGCGGACGGAACGGTGGCAGCGTGGTAGATGATTAAAACCTGGCGGCAATGTGCGGAGAGAAATAAAAAGCAGTTTCCTTTTCAGAGTGAGTGTGGTAAACTCGAGATTAAGCAGATCAGGAACTGCCCGGAAAAGAATACGAAAACTGTGGGAAAGGATCTGACCGCCGGAAATGGGAAAATGCAGACCATCCGGAGACAGGAGACCGCAGGGCAGTCTGGTAATGATAATGAATTCGCAGGAGGAAAGCGCAATGAATTTCAATGAAGCAGCGTTAAAGCTCCATGAGGAACATCATGGAAAGATCGAAGTTACGAGCAAGGTTCCGGTAAAGACAAGAGATGACTTAAGCACCGCCTATACACCGGGTGTTGCGGAGCCGTGTAGAAAGATCCATGATAATAAGAAAGATGTCTACAAATATACTGCAAAGGGCAATCTGGTAGCGGTTGTTTCCGACGGAACCGCAGTTTTAGGTCTCGGAAATATCGGACCGGAGGCTGCTATGCCGGTTATGGAAGGAAAGGCAGTTCTCTTCAAGGAGTTTGGCGGCGTTGACGCATTCCCGATCTGCCTTGATACGACTGATACAGAAGAGATCATCAAAGCAGTGAAATATATTGCTCCGTGCTTTGGCGGAATAAATCTGGAAGATATCGCTTCCCCGAAATGCTTCGAGGTAGAGGCCCGTCTTGAGGAAGAACTGGATATCCCGGTGTTCCATGATGACCAGCACGGTACGGCTGTAGTCGTTACAGCAGCTCTCTTAAACGCGTTAAAGGTTGTAGGAAAGAAGATCGATGAGATCCATGTCGTATTAAACGGACCGGGATCTGCCGGAACCGCCATCATCAAGATGCTGCTCGCGACAGGCGTGAAAAATATCATCGCCTGCGACGAAAACGGAATCCTCTATAAAGACCGCGGAGTCGGCATCAAGGATCACAAGAAGATGCTCTGCGAGATCACAAACCTTGAGGATAAGCGCGGAACTCTTGCAGACGCTCTCGTCGGAGCGGACGTATTTATCGGCGTGTCCGTAGCAGGTGCACTGAAGCCGGAGATGATCAAGACGATGGCGAAAGATCCGATCGTCTTTGCAATGGCGAACCCGAATCCGGAGATCATGTATGATGAGGCGATGGCAGCAGGCGTAAAGGTAATGGGAACAGGCCGTTCCGACTTCCCGAACCAGATCAACAACGTCCTTGCATTCCCGGGAATCTTCCGCGGCGCATTAGACTGCGGCGCAAGAGATATCAACTACGATATGAAGGTTGCTGCAGCCCAGGCGATCGCTGAGCTTGTAACACCGGACAAACTCTCCGCAGAGTATATCATTCCGGGTGCGCTCGAAGAAGGCGTTGCAGAGCATGTTGCAAAACGTGTTGCTGAGGCGGCTGTAAAATCCGGAGCGATCCGCAAATAATAGATCTCTTTGAAAGATCGGCATATTTCCGGATAAGATCATTGATGGTAAATGACAATTAAAAAATAGTTATGAGAAACACTCCTTCCGCATATACATAAGTGCAGAAGGAGTGTTTTTGATTATGGCAGATTATCGCAGACTGATTTCTTATATTTACGAGTACGAAGGAAAAAAGAAAGGGAAAAATGTGGGATTTGCGAAGCTGGAGGCGCGGAACGGGCAGTGCAGGATCAATGTCAATGTGAAGCGGATCTATATGGGAGGCAATGCCATTGGCGCGTATCTTTTAGGGACAGGCGGTCGTGAGACATTTCTTGGAAACGTTTTTGTGCGCGGCGGAAACGGGGAGTTCCGGGTCAATGTGGACGCGAAGAACGTGGAGGGAAGCGGTACCGGACTTGATACATATTTCGGCCTGTCGGTCCATGACGTAAAGAATTCCTGGCGGTGCTATAAGACGATCTGGGAGGACGCGCTGGCGGCGGAGGAGGGAAATACCGGGGAGAATCCGGTCCTCTCGGTTCCGAAATTTACTGCCCAGATGCTGCCGGAGGCGGAAAAAGGAATGGATACACAGGCGGTTTCCAAGGTGGTAAAAGAGATCGAGGAGGAGATCGCCAGGGAAGAAGAGCGGAGAGAGCAGGAGGAAAAGAGCGTACATGATCCGGGACCGGGGAAAAAAGAGGAAAGCGGAGCCCCGGAGAAGCGGAATATGCATACGGTGGAATCAGACGAGAGAGAAAAGACGGCGCATGCAGCAGAGCTGAGCGGTGCAGAGGGAGACCTAAAGACGGAGAAAGCGCCGGCATATGATGGGAAAGCGGAAGAGGAAGACACTGCGGATCATGAAGTACAGCAGCAGGAAGAACAAAGTGAAGACCGTGGCAGGTTCTACTTGTCGGGGGAAGACGATGAAATCGATGAAAAATCGGATGACACATGCGGAAACGTGGAAGACAGACCGATAGAGCGGAAAATGGAAGAGACTTCCGGGGATGAAGAGGAGAATGATCAGACGGCGAACCTGGATCCGGAGAAAACTTCTGAGTCGGAAACAGAAAAACAACAGGTGGAAACAGCGCAGCAGGAGCAGGGAATACCGCAGGGAACAGACCTGCCGTTTTACATGAAAACTGCTCAAAGAGTACAGCGGCCGAATAGCCAGAAGTTCAGACAAAATCCAGTACAGACTTCCGGTATGACGGCGCAGTCCCCCAAAAGTGCAGCTTCACAGGCAGCACATTCAACTGCCCCCACAGCTCCCATGGTCTCCCCGGAGCTTGAAAATCCGGAGGTTCTGCGCTACTTGCAGGAGACGGAAGATCCTGCGGCCGATCCGGAAAAACTGTGGGAGGAATTTAAAAGGACATACCCGAAGATCCAGCCGTTCGAGTATGAGGACGGCTGCGATATCCTGACGATTCGTCCGCAGGATATCGGAAAACTCCCGAGAGAATGCTGGGTCTATGGAAACAACAGCTTTCTGCTCCATGGCTACTATAATTTCCGCTATCTGATCCTCGTAAAGCTCGGCGGGAACAAAAAGAAATCCCGCTACCTGTTGGGAGTCCCCGGGCACTACTACAGCAGCGAAAAATACATGGCCACCATGTTCGGCTTCCCGAATTTCGTCCTCTCCAGGCGCCAGCCGGTCGGGGACGGGCGGTTTGGGTACTGGTATACGGATCTGAAGATACGGTGAGTTTTAACAGACAGGCTGCTTTGTATTGTCTTTCATATTTATTTATCTTGCCAGAAATAAAAAATAAGGTACAATAAAAAAGGAATGAAAGGCGAGGATCTGGAACCATTTCCTGATCCATGACCATAGACAACATTACCTGAAATTCGGAGAAACATATGAAAAAGATGACAATAGAAGAACACTATATGAAAGAAGCAATCCGCCAGGCAAAAAAGGCGGCGGCTTTAAAAGAAGTGCCGATCGGCTGCGTGATCGTGCATGACGGGAAGATCATCGCGCGGGGATATAACCGGCGGACCGTGGATAAGAACGTGCTGGCCCACGCGGAGATCATCGCGATGCGGAAGGCCTGCCGGATCATCGGGGACTGGCGGCTTGAGGACTGTACGATGTATGTGACGCTGGAACCATGTCCGATGTGTGCCGGTGCGATCGTCCAGGCGCGGATCCCGAAAGTCGTGATCGGCTGCATGAACCCGAAGGCAGGCTGCGCCGGATCCGTGCTCGACATGCTGCATGAAGACGGATTTAACCACCAGGTGGAGACGGAAGTCGGACTTTGCGGGGATGAATGCTCTCAGATGCTGAAGGATTTCTTTAAAGCACTGCGGGAAGAAGGAAAACGTAAGAAGCTGGAGCAGGCGGAGAAAGAAACCTCAGAAAATGCATAAAAGACAAACGGAGAATCGGTTTTTGCCGTGAAACCGAAAAATGCCAGTGGATGGTTCTGAAGGCAGAAAAGTTGCAATAGAATTACTTATAATAAAAGACCGCTGCCAGATCTGATATGATAGATGCCCGGAATTCCGGACACATATCAGATAAGATCTGGCGACGGTCTTTTCTGTCTCCATATAATCACAGAAAACTGGCAATGGAAGCGTTTACATGCATGTTACGCGCTGAATTTCTTCGGCCGGTACCGGATATCCGAAACCTTATATATCGTGATAAACGCCTCCGGATCACTGGAACTGATATAGTTCATGAGCGCCTGGTATTCGCGCTTATCGACGATCGTGATGATCTCGTTGTGCTTCTCAAAATTGTAAGCACCGGTGGCTTCATAGATCGTGGCCCCGCTATGCAGGTTGTCGATGATGAACTTGCGGAGTTCTTCTTCCTTTTTAGTGATAATGCAGACACGTCTCTTGACGTTCTGATCGAAAATAAAGTAGTCGAGGACGATCCCGTTCACATATGTACCGAGGACACTGAGTACGACCGTCTTTTTGTCGTAAACCAGTGCGGAGGAGAGCGCCACGCACATGCCGGAGAGGGACATGGCCTTTCCGAGATCCATGTGCAGATATTTATTCATGATCTTCGCAACGATATCAAGTCCGCCGGATGATGCGTTCATGTTAAAGAGCATCGCAAGCCCGACGCTGACGACGAGGACGTAACAGATAACATCCAGTTCCTGGCTCCCGGTGAGAGAGGTGAAATCTGGGAAGATCTTCTCAAAAATTCCCAGAAATACCGGCAGCATGACGCTTGTATACACGGTCTTTGCTCCGAACTCTTTTCCACAGAGAATAAACCCGATGATCAGTAAAATGACATTGAAGGCCATCGTGATCACGGAGAGCGGAAGCGGAATAAAGTGGGTCAATACGATCCCGAGACCGGAGATACTGCTGATCGAGGTGTGGCTCGGCACCAGAAAAAAGTAGACTGCGATGGCCGTGATCGCGTCAGCCAGGGTCATGACAAGCACTTCTTTGATAAACCCCTTGTTGTTCATGATGATAAATCCTTTCCTGCAGAGACATTTGCGTTACCGTGTACAGCATCAGGCAGGATTTCCTGTTTGGAAATTCGCTGCTGTCCGCGGGAAACAATCATTTTGCCTCACCAGTATATACCGGACGGACATGGAATGCAAGAGAATGTGGTGAAGTGTGAATAGAGTAAAAGGGCGCTGCGCACCGCACAAAATGCCTGGAGATGGACAGGGAAAGTTAAGAAAGTTTATATATAGAAGTAATAACTGTATGGTAAGATGAAATAAATCCGGAGGATGCACATGAGATTTGGCAGAGACGACTTCCCGGCAATCCCGGGCGGTGCAAACGGATAAATGGTCTTTCTGATCAATGAACCTCATGGGCAGAAAATTTCGGAATGGAAGATTCCATATGACACAGTTATGATCACAGATCCTGTTAATTCAGAAACGGAGAAAAAGTATGAAAAATAAAAAGAAGATCCTGGCGGCTGCAGGAATTCTGGTGCTTGCGGGAGTTGCCGCAGTGTGTTATATCCAGAATAGAGATAAAAAGGAGGCAGCATCTATCGGAATCATCGGCGGAGCAGACGGACCAACGAAGATCTTTCTGGCCGGGAAAATCGGTTCTCCTGACGAAGAAACAAAAGCGGCTGTTTTGGACCTTGAAACCGCGAAAAAGCAGTCCTATGGGGATGTCGTGGAACTTGACTATGTGAGCAAAGATAAAATCTCTTTGCATGGTTCCTTCGGATACATTTCATTTAATATCAATAGTTCCGATGACCCTGCGACGCTGGAGCCGGCTGCAGCCTACACGTTGGAGGAAGCGGGACCGATCGTAACCCAGGGCGATGATTACACGGAGGTTGTCGGAGATGCGGATGGCTGCGTGGTGGCACCGAAAGCATACACGAAGGAAAAGAACCCGATGTACCTTTACTCTGACACTTATGGGGATGTGACGGAAGTTCCGGAAGAAGTCTGCAAAGTGTTCCGGGAAGATAAGGAAAAAGGTTCTTTCAAGGATGCATATCTGGCGGATGACCGGTTAAATGAGATGGCTGCGGATCTTTATAAGGAATACGGCAGCAGGCTGCTGTACGGTCCGGTGGAAATCCCGGAGTACGACAGTGAAGTTTACGGATTTCTGGCAGCCGACGGCGATAACCTGGAAGATATCTGGTACGGGATCTGGCATGCACCGTTAGAGAACCAGACATTCCCGATCACAAAAATGCCGCTGTTCAAATAAGCAGATGAATACGATTTAGTGAAATCAGGGAAGAAATTTGCAGATAGTTCACTGTCACCGGGGGATTTCGCAACTTGACAAAATGCCCCCGTCCATGTATACTTAACTGGTCCGCACAGCCGGGGAGATAGCGGTGCCCTGTACCTGCAATCCGCTACAGCAGGGGTGATGTTCTGCCGCGGGTACTTCCTTGTGAAGCTGCCCCTGGTAAGCGGCGCTGACGTTTTGGTCTCGCGCAATGGGACTCTCTGAACCATGTCAGGGCAGGAATGCAGCAGCATTAAGGAGAACCTTCCATGTGCCGCGAGGGAGCCGGGACCGAGCTGGCTGCCAGGGTAACGTTTATGAGACGTATTCAAAGCAGAGCGTGCGGATAAAAAAGAAATCTTAAGAGGTGACAGTGAATGAGAAAGAAATTTCTGCTATTGCTGGCGCTTCTTTTTTTATTGGCCGGGGTGATCTTTGTCCTGCCCGCAGTGCGGGATCATGTTCCGGATCAAACAAAAGAGGGTGCCGCGGAAGAGACAGAACCGTCAACAACCGAGTCGGAACCGCCGACAGAGACGGAAACGGAATCGGAGACTGGGACAGAAACCGAGGAGCTGACCGAAGAGGAGACGGAAGGTCCCGGAGATCCGGTGGACCGGGAAAAGATCGAGACGCATCTGATCATCGCGTCTGACACCCACGACATGTCACCGTCGTTGACGGATTATGGCGTAGCATTTGACCAGCTTGTAAACAGCAGTGATGGAAAAGTGATCCGCTATCAGCCACAGTTATGGCAGGCGTTTGAATCGGAAGTTCTTGAGGCACATCCGGATGCCCTGATCCTGAGCGGCGACCTGAGTTTAAATGGAGAAAAGGCAAACCACCTGGAATTTGCGGAAAAACTCCGGAAGATCAAAGACGCAGGGATCCCGGTCTATGTGATCCCCGGAAATCACGATATCAACAAGCCAAATGCCGGAGAATACTTCGGGGATCAGAGAACGGATGTGGAAAGCGTGACGTCGGAAGAATTCCGGGAGATTTACGGAGATTTCGGATACAATGAGGCAAAGAGCGAAGCACCGGATTCCCTGAGTTATCTGGTGGAACTGAATGATACCACCTGGCTCATGATGCTTGATACGACGGTCTGCGAGCCGGAAAATGAGGTGTACGGTGAGATTAAAGAGGGAACGCTGGAATGGATGGAAGAATGCCTGAAAGAGGCGTATGCCGAAGGAATCACCGTGATCCCGGTTGGACACCACAATCTCCAGCGCCTGAGCCGTGTCTATGTGGAGGAATGCGTGATCGAGAACTGTGACGAGGTCCGGGAACTCTTTGAACGTTATCTGACGCCTGTGTACTTCAGCGGCCATCTCCACACGCAGAAGGTCATGAAACACCTGACAGAGCCGGGAATGGGCTCAGACACTTACGGAATCTGGGAGATCGTGAGCAATTCCCTGATCCTGCCGCCATGTCAGTACGGGACTGTAACGTTAAACACGGACGGCAGCATCGATTATCTCGCAAAGACCGTGGATGTTTCCACCTGGGCGGCCGCAAACGGGGAGACGGATCCGAACCTTCTTGAGTTCTCAGCCTATGCAGCGGATTATCTGCAGACGGTCATCAAGAATCAGATCTTTAAAACCCTGGAGGATGTGCCGAAAGAATTAAAAGAAGTTATGGCGGACTTTTATACGGATATCTACAAGGATTACTATGCCGGAGTGCCGATCAGTTATTCGGAGAAGAAAAACGAGTTCGGATACGGCCTCTGGGTCCGCTACATGGATCCGAGCGTTGAGTTCCGCCAGCTCGACGGAATGATGCGCGACACGATGTCGGCAAATAACCATGCCGAGATCCCGAATCCGGTCCGTTTGAAACGCCCGGAACAATAAAAAAGAGAGGACGCACCGTCTGCCGGTCTGCATGAGGACCTTATTTTTGTCCATAATATGTGTTACAGTACACGGACACTCTATGCCCGCGCACTGTAACACGATTTTGCCGATGCTTCGCATTCCGAATCGGCAAAATCTGCTGCCACAACTGTATTGTACGGAATTTTCAGTTCAGAAAATTCCTACCGTGTACAGTAACTAATATGCCTAGAAAAGAGAGAGGAGACAAGTTTTTCTTGCCCGTCTCTTTTCTTTGTATTATAATCTTATCTTGGATACATGCATTCACATTTCGACTGAAAGAAATCGGAGAAAGGACAAGACGATGAAGAGAGTTGGATTCCTTACGAGCGGCGGCGACTGCCAGGCATTAAACGCAACGATGCGCGGAGTCGCAAAAGGTCTGTATCAGATCTACAAAGATGAAGTGGAAATTATCGGATTTGAAGATGGATATAAAGGTCTGATGTATGCAAATTATCAGATGATGAAACAATCAGATTTTTCAGGCGTCCTCACAAAAGGCGGAACGATGCTCGGCACTTCCAGACAGCCGTTCAAGCTGATGCGTGTACCGGACGAGAACGGACTCGACAAGGTGGAGCTCATGAAGCACACCTACTATAAATTGAAGTTGGACGCTTTAGTCGTCCTCGGCGGAAACGGAAGCCAGAAAACGGCAAATCTCTTAAGCCAGGAAGGACTCAACGTGATCGGACTTCCGAAGACCATCGATAACGATCTCTGGGGAACGGATATGACGTTCGGATTCCAGAGCGCTGTGGATATCGCGACGAATGCGATCGACTGTATCCACACGACCGCGTCCTCCCACGGACGTGTCTTCATCGTGGAAATCATGGGACATAAAGTCGGCTGGCTCACACTTCATGCAGGCATCGCCGGCGGAGCGGATATCATCCTGATCCCGGAGATCCCGTATGACTTAAATAAAGTCGTAAAGAAGATCAAAGAGCGGACGAAGAACGGAAGCCGTTTCTCGATCCTTGCGGTGGCTGAGGGTGCGATCTCAAAAGAACAGGCAGCTCTTTCCAAGAAGGAGTATAAGAAGTATCTGGAGGAACGCGCAACGAAATACCAGTCCGTCGCGTATGAGATCGGCGCGAAGATCCAGGAGATGACAGGACAGGAGATCCGTGTGACCGTTCCGGGCCATATGCAGCGCGGCGGCACTCCGGTCCCGTATGACCGCGTTCTCTCCACAAGGATCGGCGCTCATGCCGCCGACATGATCAAAAATAATGAATTCGGCAAGCTGGTCGTTGTAAAAAACAATGTGATCACGGATATCCCGCTGGCAGAATCTGCCGGCAAACTGAAATATGTGGATCCGCAGTCCGATATTGTAAAAGAAGCGAAGCTTATCGGAATCAGTTTCGGAGACTGATAGAACATGTCATATCAAGCGTTATACAGGAAATGGCGTCCGCAGGTCTTTGCGGATGTAAAAGGCCAGGACCATATCGTTAAAACTTTACAGAATCAGATCGGTTCCGGCAGGATCGGGCATGCGTATCTGTTCTGCGGAACCCGCGGAACCGGTAAGACAACGGTGGCGAAGATCCTGGCCAGGGCGGTAAACTGTGAACATCCGGTGGACGGAAGTCCCTGTGGAGAATGCCCGAGCTGCAGGCAGATCGCGGCGGGAACCTCGTTAAACGTGGTGGAGATCGATGCTGCGTCCAACAATGGCGTTGAGAACATCCGTGAGATCCGTGAGCAGGTCCAGTACCCGCCGACGGAGGGAAAATATCGCGTATACATCATCGATGAGGTTCATATGCTCTCAACAGGCGCGTTCAACGCCCTGTTAAAGACACTGGAGGAGCCGCCGTCCTATGTAATCTTTATCCTGGCGACCACAGAGGTTCACAAGATCCCGATCACGGTGCTTTCCAGATGCCAGCGGTATGATTTCCGGCGCATTACGCTGGACACGATCACGGCCCGGTTAAAAGAACTTACGGAAGCGGAAAACATGCCGGTGGAGGATAAAGCGCTCCGCTATGTGGCAAAAGCCGGAGACGGCTCCATGCGAGACGCTCTAAGTCTCCTGGACCAGTGCGCGGCGTTCCACTTCGGCGAGACGCTGACGTATGAACATGTGCTGGATGTCCTCGGCGCTGTCGACAACAGCGTATTCCGGGATCTGTTCCATGCGATCCGGGAGAACCGGACGAAGGACTGTATCCTGAAGCTTGAGGAGATGGTAGTCCAGGGCCGGGAACTTTCCCAGTTTGTCGTGGATTTCATCTGGTTTCTCCGAAATCTGCTCCTGTTAAAGACGGCGGATGATGCGGAAGACCTTCTGGATATGTCGGAGGACAATCTGGCACAGATGCGGGAAGACGCGGCGCTTGTGGACGAGAATACTCTGATGAGATATATCCGCGTGTTCTCGGAGCTCTCCAACCAGATCCGTTTCGCAAACCAGAAACGCGTGCTCATCGAGCTTGCATTCATCAAGCTCACCAAGCCGGAGATGGAGCAGAACATGGATTCCATCCTGGAGCGCCTGGAAAAGCTGGAGCGCATGGTGGAGGAAGGGATCCCTGCGATGCCCGCAGGCGGCTATGTTCCCGCGCAGAATGCCGGGATCGCCGGTGATCCGATGATGGGAGCCGCGCAGATTTCACCGCAGATGTATGCACAGCCTGCTTACGACGGTGCCGGAGCACCGGGAAATGGCGCGGGACTGGCAGGTCAGCCAGCGCAGAATCCGGCGGGAATGCAGAATCCCCCGGCTTCCGGTCAGACTTATGAGCCGAGGACTGTATCACTGCCGAAAGCCCAGCTGGAGGATCTCAACATGATCCGGAATGAGTGGGGCAAGATCGTCCGCGACATGGGTATGTCCATCCGCCCGAGTTTCCGGGAAACTGTAGTGGAACCGGCGGGCGACAGCTGTCTCTGCATCGTGTTCAATGATCCGATGAATTTTGCCATCGGAAGCCGTCCGAGCGTCCTCGGTGATCTGGAAAGGTATGTGGAGCAGAAATACGGAAAATCCCTGTATTTTAAATCCCGCATGCGGGAAAACGGGGAACGGATGGATACCCGCTATATCAGCGATGATGAGCTGAGAGAAAACATCCATATGGATATTACAATCGAAGATTAGCCGCAGTGATAAAAGCTGCGATTAATATAAACACAGATTCAACTTGAAACCTGTGAACCGGTCATACCTATATGGGCAATGTCCGGTCAGCGTTGACGGAAGGACTCAAAAAGCTTTTTTGAGCCTGAACATCATTTATAAAAAACTAAGAATATCAGGAGGAAGTACACCATGGCAAGACGTGGCGGTTTTCCGGGCGGTATGCCCGGCAATATGACAAATCTTATGAAACAGGCGCAGAGAATGCAGCGCCAGATGGAAGAGAAGACAAAAGAGCTTGAGGAGAAGCAGTACACAGCAACAGCAGGCGGTGGAGCTGTATCCGTTACCGTATCCGGCAAGAAGGAAGTTGTCGCTGTAAAGATCTCCCCGGAGGCAGTAGATCCGGATGATGTTGAGATGCTCGAGGATCTTATCGTTGCTGCGACAAATGAGGCGTTCCACCAGATGGAGGCTGAGTCCAGCGCAGTGATGTCCGAGCTCACAGGCGGTCTCGGAAACCTGGGAGGACTTTCCTTCTAAATTATGGATTACTACAGCAGTCAGATATCAAAATTGATAGAGGAGCTGTCGAAACTGCCGGGAATCGGAAATAAGACGGCCCAGCGTCTGGCATTCCACATCATCAACATGCCGGAGGAACAGGTGGAACGGCTCTCGAACTCGATCCGGGATGCGAAACACAATGTTCATTACTGCAAGGAGTGCTTCACCCTGACGGACCAGGAACTCTGCCCGATCTGCCGGAGCCAGACCAGAGACCACAGCGTGATCATGGTCGTGGAGAACCCGCGTGATCTGGCGGCATACGAAAAAACGGGAAAATTCGACGGGGTGTACCATGTGCTCCACGGCGCGATCTCCCCGATGCTTGGGATCGGACCGGGAGATATCAAATTAAAAGAGCTGATGACGCGTCTTCAGACGGAAGAAGTGAAGGAAGTCATTATCGCCACAAACTCAAGTCTTGAGGGCGAGACGACGGCAATGTACATAAGCAAACTGATCAAGCCGACAGGGATCAAGGTGACGAGGATCGCCAGCGGTGTTCCGGTCGGCGGAGATCTGGAATATATTGATGAAGTCACACTTCTCCGGGCGTTGGAAGGCCGGGTGGAATTATAAAACCGGCAGCAGATGGCTGTTCCGGTTTCAGGAGATGCGAAAGAAATGGATAAATACGAGTTTAATATTAAAGTCGAGCAGATCAAAAAGATGGTCAGCCGCGGAGATTACGGAACTGCGATGAAGATCGCGGATACCATCGACTGGCACCGTGTCCGCAACGCGAGCCTTCTGTCCATGATCGCTCAGATCTATGAGAAAAATGAGGAGTACCAGGAGGCGAAGGATATTCTGCTCCTGGCTTTCGAGCGCGCACCGGTCGGTAAGCGCCTGCTCTATAAACTGGCGGATCTCGCCTTAAAGGACGGAAGTACGGCTGAAGCAGAGGCGTACTACAGAGAATTCTGCGATCTCGCACAGGATGATCCGCGCCAGTACCTGCTCCGCTACAAGATCTTAAAGGCGAAAAAGGCACCGGTGGATCAGCTGATCCGTGCGCTGGAAGTGTATACTTCATCCGAGGTGGATGAAAAATGGCTGTATGAGCTGGCAGAGCTCTACCACAAAGCAGGGATCGAGGACAAGTGTGTTGCCACATGTGACCGCATCATGCTCTTATTCGGTCTTGGCAAATATGTGGACAAAGCGATGGATCTGAAACTTCAGTATGCGCCGTTGAACAAATATCAGATGGACCTTGTGGAGAACAGGGAGAAATACGAGGCAAAACTGCGCGCTGTTGAGGAAGAATACAGCGGAAATGCCCCGGAACAGGATGACTACGAGGAGGAAACTCCAGACACGGATGTCTCAAGAGAGGTTGCCCTGCAGATCCATGAGGATGCCCAGACAAAGAAGCTGGCAGACGAGATGTCCAGACTTTCCGAGGAAGAGGGACGGACGGCTGTTGTCGAGGAAGACAACGACATGGACGCGACAAGAACCATTGCAGATCTCAGTGCGATCCGCCGGGGAAGACAGGAAGCTGCGGAAGATGCGCAGGGAACGGAAGAACCGGAGCACACGATCCCGACAGAGGAAGAGCGTGAGATCGAGCGCCAGAAACTGGCGATCCGCGCCGCAAAAGAGCGGGAAGAGATGGAAGAGGAAGCGCTCCGCCGTGCGGAGGAAGAGCGGGAAGCTGCGAGACGCGAGGAAGAAGAACGCCGTGCGAAAAAACAGGCGGAGATCGACAGAGAGCGCGCACGCAGAAACCAGGTCCGCAATATTCCGGCTCCGGAAGAGGATGACGATGAGGAAGATCTGGAACTGGAATCCCTGGATGATATGCTCGATACCAACAATCTGATGATCGAGGCGGAGACGGACGCGGAAGGTCTTTCCATGGCTGTTGAATCCTTAAAGGAGATCCACCGCGAGCTCGGGATCAAGAACCCGGTTGCAAAGATCAGCAGTGAGAAATTAAATAAGCGCGGGATCAGCGCAGTTGCTGACATGCTCGCAGGGAAAGATCTGATCATCCAGCACGCGGCAGGTCTTACTGATGCTGTCCAGAATGAACTGGATGACCTGATGGAAAAAGACCGCTCCGGCATGATCGTTGTCCTGATCGATACCCCGGAGAACCTTGAGGCGCTCCATGCCCACAATACCTCTCTCGCAAGTAAATTCCAGTACATCGGAAGCGATGAGGAAGCGGCTGAACAGAAAAAAGCGGAAGCAGAAATGGAAGCTGCTCTGAAACGTTCCACAGAAAAACAGGAACAGATCGCCCGCAATGTGGTAAGTGCGGAGCAGGAGATGGAAGAGGAGCCGGAACAGAAACCGGAGGAAGAGGAAGCTTACACTCTGACACCGGAACCGGAAACACAGACGGAGCCGGAGGAAGAACCGGAGCTGCCGGCGGCTGAAGAAACAGAAGAACCGGAAACAGACGCTTACGAGGAAGAAGAGCCGGAAGAGGAACCGGAGGAAGAGGAATATATCCCGCCGAAGAAGACAGGAATATTTGGAAAGTCCAAAGAAGCTCCGAAGAAGCCGGCTGCGGACAAAGAAAAACCGAAGACTCCGGTGCAAGCGGAAGCTGCAGAGGAGGTTGTTCCGGAAGACTATGACGATAAGGAAGAGATGGATCCGGACGAATTCGCCCAGTATGCTTGCAAATATGCATCAGAGATCGACTGCAGCATCACAGGAAAGAGTCTTCTTGCCCTATATGAGCGCATCGAGATGATGGAAGAGGATGAAGTCCGCCTGACAAAGGCAGCGGCTGTCGATCTGATCGAGGAAGCTGCTGATAAGGCAGAGAAAAAGTCTCTCGGAAAGAAGATCGCAGGACTCTTCTCCCCGACATATACAAAAGAAGGCCTTCTGATTCTTCATGAAAAAGACTTCTTCGACTAAACGATAAAAAGTACAGATGTGAAGGCTGAAAGGCTGAAAAATGAATATGCGCACCATGTGATCATTGCGTTTGCAGTGGGATGGTGCGCAAATTTTTCACCAACAGATACGAACTTATGTTTGCTGAGAGGAATACGATTACTGCCCATGAGAACTGCCGGATAAGAAGATCACCTGCCGGAAAATGACGGCGGCGGGCGGAGCTTAAAAAGATATCTTGTGGGCAGACTATGATGACAGGAGAATATTATGGAGATCAGACTGATCGCGGCGGATATGGATGGAACGCTGCTTGACGATGAAAAGAAGATCCCGGAAGAAAATCTGCGCGTTTTCCGGGAATGTGCGGCGCGTGGGATCGAGATCGTCCCGGCGACCGGTCGCACGATGCGCGGACTGCCGGATGAACTCCGAAATCTGCCGGGTGTACATTATGCGATCCTCACAAACGGGGCACAGGTGGTAGATCTCGCAAAAAATGAGATTATCGACTCCTGCCGGATCCCGGTGGCGCTGGCGGAAAAGATTATGATGATGGCGCGGACGAGCCCGGATGAGATCATGTATGATGTATACATTGGCGGGATCGGATATACGATGCCGGAATTTTATAATGATATATATAAATATGTATCATCGGAAGGTCTGGCGGAGCTTGTGCGGAGAACCAGGGATTCGGTTCCGGACAACATTGCATATTTGAAAGAACGCGGACAGGACGCGGATAAGATCAACATGTTCTTTTGCGATATGGATGCCAGAAAGAGGATGCGTGAGGAACTTTCAAAGATCCCGGGGATCCTTGTCTCTTCATCGATTCCAAATAACCTCGAGATCAACGCGGAAGGCGCCGATAAAGGCGGAGCACTGATCCGTCTTGCAGCACGCCTTGGAATCGACCGGGAGGCTACTATGAGCTTTGGAGACGGGGAGAATGACCTGTCCATGATCCGCATGGCGGGGATCGGTGTTGCCATGGAAAACGGTGAAGAATCTGTAAAGGCGGCAGCAGATTATATCACAAAGGCGAACAATGAGGCGGGAGTCGCGAAAGCGATCTGCCATTTTACAGGAATTGAGTAATGATGGAAATATTGGAAATATTATCCGGCCGTTGGCTGGAGGTGGCTGTTGCGGCATATCTCATCGGGATGATGCTGTACGGTCATTACAGAGGATTTATAAGAATAGCAGTCTCCGTGATGTCACTTTTTATCACGCTGTTCGCGGTGCGCGTTGCGATCCCGCAGACAGCTGAGTGGCTGGAGCACAATACGGCACTCTATGAAACGATGAAGGAGAGTGCACTGAAGGCCAGCGGCCTTGATGAAAAGATGGATGAGATGGCCCAGACGGCCGGTCTCGCCGGAAAAGCGGGGGAACGCGCAGTTATCGAAAGTCTGGAAATCCCGGACCAGGTCAAAAAGCTTCTGATCGAGAACAACAACGGCGAAGTATATCAGGAGATGGGAGTACAGATCTTTGAGGACTATGTCGGAAAATATCTGGCAGACCGTGTGATCCGTGTGATCATATTTACGGTATTGTTTACGGTATTCTATGCGTCTCTTCACATAGTTATCGTATGGCTGAACCTGCTCTCCCGCCTGCCGATCATATATGGACTCAATAAGATCGCAGGGTCAGTCCTGGGACTCACGGAGGCGCTGATCTTTGTGTGGATAGGATGCCTGGTCCTCACCTTGTTTTCCGGCAGTCCGATCGGAAAGAGCATGATCGACCAGATCAACGGAAGTATCTGGCTGACATGGCTGTATGACCATAACATGCTTTCCTATCTTGTGGTCGGACTGGTGAGAAGCGTTTTGTAATAGAAAGAGACGGTAATCGGGAAATGGATCACCCGGTCAGATAAGACGCCACTCCCTTTTAGGCGGCGAGAGTCTATAAAAGTGTCTCGATGGAGATACAGTTTTTAACTGAGATAAATACGAATAAGACAATACAGAAATGGGGTATATCTTGCGTTGGAAATGCGGATGTACCCCATTATGTTGTAAGTGCACATGCAAAAGAAAAAAATTCGAAAAAAATAGAAAAAACAGTTGACTTTTCGGCACAGATTTGTTATTATAATACTCGCCTTGAGCGACAGGGCAAAACTTATTAAGAGTCATTAAGAAAGCTTCTTAATTACTTCAAAAAGTTTTAAAAAAATTCTTGACAAACTGGAAACGGTATGATAGAATAAACGAGTTGCTTCTGAAACACAGAGGCGACAAAAACAGTTCCTTGAAAACTGAACAGTATGTAAAACCCTGAAAATTCTTATAAAAATGGT
>ERZ1106950.191-NODE-191-length-72370-cov-6.652479_pt1 | contig 72370 bp, 81 predicted proteins | sample MGYA00403675_ERZ1106950 | MGnify/ENA primary metagenome ERZ1106950 (study PRJEB35170, sample SAMEA104062410) | human gut metagenome | biome: human gut; feature: human-associated habitat; material: faeces | place: Denmark | collected 2012-06-13 ... | reverse complement strand
CGGCAGTCAACATCTGCAGGGAAGGTCTGAGAATGTCCGGGATCATATTAGAAAAGAGCGAAAAAGCATCATAAAAAGATATCAGTCCAAAAGAACCGTGGGACACACGGGGATCGCTCGTGAATGCTTTGCCCAACGGGGCAATCGAACGAGAAGCCCCCACTTCAAGCGTGAGCTAAGTGGTGGGAGTATGTCACCATTCCTTTGTCATCTGCTTGGCACTCCTCAAATGCTGAATCAATATAGGTCACTTGCTGCCGGAAGTACTGTAAACAACCTGAACAAAGAGCTTGTTGGAAATACAGTTGTAACTATTCCCAAGATAGATGAACAGCGAGTAATAGGACAATACTTAGAACAACTCGACCGTCTTATCACCCTTCATCAGCGTAAGTCCCACTCCCCATCCCCCAAATTCCTGTTTTCCCGACCAAACACACGCAAAAAGGAGGCAAAAAACGATGATGTTTCAACGAGAATCAGATTTTGAGAATGCCCTGATCCAGATTCTGACTACAAAGGGATGGGAGGATCAGATCTTAAAGTATCCGACCGAGGATGATCTGTTAAAAAACTGGGCAAAAATCCTTTTTGACAATAACTGTGGGATTGACCGACTGGGAGACTGTCCATTGACAGATGGGGAAATGCAGCAGATCATCGAGCAGATCACGGAACTGCGGACACCATTAAAGCTGAACGGATTTATCAACGGGAAAACAGTATCCATAAAACGTGACAATCCGGAGGATAAAGTACATTTTGGTAAAGAGATCAGCCTGAAAATTTATGACCGTCTGGAGATCGCAGCGGGACAGAGCCGGTATCAGATCGTAGAACAGCTGGTATTCCGTGGAAAATCCAGACTGTTGAATGACAGACGGGGAGATCTGCTTCTTCTGATCAACGGGATGCCTGTGATCCATATCGAATTAAAACGCAGCGGTGTTCCGGTGAGCCAGGCATGCAATCAGATTGAAAAATACGCACATGAGGGTGTATTCACGGGATTGTTTTCCCTTGTGCAGGTATTTGTCGCGATGAATCCGGATGAGAGCTTATATTTCGCAAATCCGGGACCGGATGGAAGATTCAATCCGGATTATTATTTTCATTGGGCTGATTTCAACAATGAACCGATCAACGACTGGAAGCTGATCGCATCGTCATTGCTCTCGATCCCGATGGCTCATCAGCTGATTGGTTTTTATACGGTTGCAGATGATGCGGATGGGATTTTGAATGCATACGCTGCTTGTTTCGCTGGATCTGAAGGACCAGGTCAACTGGGATTATTTTATTCTTCTGGTCGCAAAGACAGGGATGCGTTTTTCGGAGGCACTTGCCCTGACCCCGAAGGATTTTGATTTTTCCCATCAGACACTGTCGATCAGCAAAACATGGAATTATAAGGGTGACGGCGGATTCCAGCCGACAAAGAACAAATCATCTGTCCGGAAGATCCAGATCGACTGGCAGACGGTGATCCAGTTCTCAGAGCTGGTAAAAAATTTACCGGAGGATCAGCCGATCTTCGCAAAAACAAAGGTGTACAATTCAACGGTAAATGATATCCTGAGCAGGCATTGCAAAAAGTGTAAGATCCCGGTCATATCGATCCATGGTCTGCGCCATACACATGCCTCGCTATTGTTGTTTACCGGTGTCTCGATCGCAAGTGTGGCGAGAAGACTTGGCCATTCGAGTATGACAACAACGCAGAAGACATACCTGCATATTATTCAGGAACTGGAAAATAAGGATATTGACCTTGTCATGAGATCTCTGTCCAGTCTGAACTAAAACGAAAAAGAAACAGATCCCGGCTGCGCTGGCAGGGAGCGAACCATTTGCAAACAGTGCGGATCTATAGTAAAATGAAAACAGGCATGAAAACGACCCGGCGCAAGAATCCCGCCGGTTCAGATAGGAGCAGCAGGAAATGGATTTATACAGAATTATCCTTGTGGATGACGAGGAAGAAGTGCGAAAGAGCATTATCCGAAAGATCGACTGGCAGTCGGTAGGCTTTACCGTGGTCGGCGATGCGGAGAACGGAGAGGACGCTTTGGAGAAGATCGAGAATCTGGAGCCGGACGTTGTCCTCACGGATATCCGGATGCCATATATGGATGGTCTTACGCTTGCGGAGAAGATCCGCCAGAAATATCCGTCGATGAAGATTGTGATCTTTTCCGGATATGACGATTTCGAGTACGCGAAGCGGGCGATCAAGTTAAATGTGACGGAATATATCTTAAAGCCGGTGAATGTGGAGGAGCTGACGGCGATCTTAAAGAAGATCCAGGCGAGTCTCGACGAGGAGATTGAGCAGAAGCGGGACGTGAGTCTTCTGCGGGAAAATTACAAGCGCAGTCTGCCGATCCTCAGGGAGCAGTTTTTAAAGGATCTTGTGAGCCGACAGATGGATGAGATGACGGTGGCGGAGCGCCTGGAACAGTATGATATCCCGCTGGCAGGTGCGAAAAAATGGATCTCGATCGCAGTCAAGGCGGAGCTTTCGGCTGTCTCCGGCGAGGTGATCCTGCCGCTTCATGAAGAGCGGGACCTGATCCCGATCTCCGTAATGCAGATCCTGGAGGAAAATCTGAAAAATTACTGCCGCTTTTCCCTGTTTTCATTCTCGGGGGCGGCGGATGCGGAGATCGCAGGGATCGTCGCGGTGGATGAGACAAACTCCCAGACCGGACTGATCGATATCCTGAGCGACATCTGCAAGGAGATCCGGAAGATCTTAATGATTCCGGTCACGATCGGGATCGGTCACAGCCGGACGGAGCTTGGACTGATCTGTGAATCTTTCCAGTCAGCACTCGACGCGCTTGGATACCGCGCGATCGTCGGTGTCGGCAGTACGATCTATATCAACGACGTGGAGCCGATGAACACCGGAAAACTTCAGTTCACTTCGGAAGATGAGTCAGCACTGATCCAGGCAGTCAAATTCGGGCCGGAGGAAAAGATCCGGGAAGTGACCGCGCGGATCATCGGACGGATGTCGGACGCGAAGGTTCACGCGAGACAATACCAGACTTACATCCTGAGCGTCGCAAACTGCCTGGTCCAGCTGATCCAGCAGTATGATCTGGAGATGGACGAGCTTTTTGCTGACTCAAAGGTGGGGGCAGATCCGTTTACGATCATCCACCAGGTCATGAACCGGGAGACGTTCTCAAAATGGCTCCTCGGGGCAGCGTTAAAGATCAACGGCGCGATGAATAAGGAGCGCGACAACACGACGAGACAGAGCATGGAACGCGCCAAGCAGTATATTATGGAAAATTATCAGGATCCGGATCTCTCGGTCGAACAGATCTGCCGGATCCTTCATATGAGCCCGGCGTATTTTTCAACGATGTTCAAGAAGGCAACCGGGCAGACGTACATCGGATATCTGACGGACGTCCGCCTCAATAAGGCGGTGGAGCTTCTGAACATGACGGATGACAAGACATATGTGATCGCCGCGAAGGTCGGATATCAGGAGCAGAATTACTTCAGTTACGTTTTTAAAAAGAAATTCGGCGTCTCACCGACAAAATTCAGGGGAAGCAGACCCGGAAATTAAAGGGCGGTGAATAAAAACAGGGGAGAGCAGTATGAAACCAGAAAACGAGAACGGATTTCTGAAACGGACCAGCATCCGCTATATGATCTTCGTGTACTTTACGGTGACGGCACTTGCGGCCAGCATCTTTATCGGACTGTCATTGTACAGCCGGATGTCAAAACAGATGTCCGACACGATGCAGGAGGAAAATCAGATCCTGATCGACCAGGTGAACCGCTCGGTGGATGTGTGGCTCCGCGGCATCATGAAGCTTTCCGATTCCCTGTATTACGACGTGATCAAAAATGCGGATCTGGAGAACGAGCGCGTCAACCGGGAGATGATGCTGCTCTACGACAATAACCAGGACAATGTGGAGAATATCGCCCTGTTTTCCAGAAGCGGGGAGCTTCTGGAGGCAGTTCCCGCTTCCCGCCTGAAGACCGGTGTGGATCCGACGGAGGAATCGTGGTTCCGGGCGGCACTGAGTAAGACGGAGAACCTTCATTTTTCGGTTCCCCACGTCCAGCGGGTCTTTGATGTGAGCGAAAACCAGTACCGCTGGGTGATCTCGGCGGCCCGCGTGGTCGAGATCACGGAGGGTTCCTCCACGGAACAGGGCGTACTTTTGATCGATATCCGCTATGACAGTCTGGAACAGCTGTTCGATGAGATCACGCTCGGGAACGGCGGCTATGTCTATCTCATGGGAACGGACGGAGAGCTGATCTACCATCCGGAATCCCAGCTTTTGTATTCCGGGCTGGAAGAGGAAAACTTCAAGGCGGCGGCCGGCTACCGCGACGGGATCCACGAGGAGATGTTCCAGGGGAAAAAGCGGGCGGTGACTGTCAAGACGGTCGGATACACCGGATGGAAGATCATCGGGGCGGCGCCGATGGGCGGAGTCACCCTGAATGCGTTGAAGACGCGTCTCCTGATCACGTTTATCGTGGTATTTGTTGCCTTCCTTCTCGCAGTGATCAACGCCTATATCTCCACGAGAATCACGACCCCAATCGAAGCGCTGGAGAAGTCCGTGAACGAGATCGAGGCGGGAAACCTGAATGCGGATGTCTATGTGGGCGGCTCCTATGAGATCCGCCATCTCGGCACATCCATTCAGAACATGGCGACCCAGATCCGGCGGCTGATGGATGACATCGTCGCGGAGCATGAATCAAAGCGAAAGAATGAGTTCGACGTCCTACAGTCCCAGATCAACCCGCACTTCCTTTACAATACGCTGGACATCATCGTCTGGATGATCGAGAATGAAAAACAGGCGGACGCTGTGAAGGTCGTGACGGCGCTGGCGAGATTCTTCCGGATCAGCCTGAGCCGTGGAAAGAGCATCATCACCGTCCGGGATGAGATCGAACATGTGAGAAATTATCTGACGATCCAGCATATGCGCTTTAAAAATCGCTTTACCTACGGGATCGAGGCGGATGAGTCGGTTATGGACCTTGCGAGTGTAAAGCTGATCCTTCAGCCGCTTGTGGAAAATGCGATCTATCACGGCATGGAGTTCATGGACGGGGATGGGGAGATCCGGATCCATGTATACCGGGATGGCGATGACCTTTATATGAAGGTCTCTGACAACGGACTCGGAATGACGAAGGAGCAGATCGAAAACATGTTCTCCGACAAAAAACATGTGGCCTCAAAGAGCGGCTCCGGGATCGGCGTCCGGAATGTCAATGAAAGGATCCGCCTGTATTTTGGATCGGATTACGGTCTCTCGATCGAGTCGGAGCTTGACGAGGGGACGACCGTGACGATCCACATGAAGGCGATCCCTTACTCGGAGACGGCAGAGGGGGAAAAGATCAATGTCAAATAAAGAAAAGATCGGCTGGTGTGCCGGAGTGATCCTGCTGGTGATCCTGTATCTGCTGTCCTCGACGGATCTGATCATCAAGGAGAAAAAAAAGGAGATCTTCCGGGTGTCTGTGATCGTCGACCAGGTGAACGACAATTATTACGGAAATTTCCGCGAAGGCATGAACATGGCGGAAAAAAAGTATCAGGCGGATGTGAATTTTATCACGCTGTATGCAGAAAATGATGAAAAACAGCAGGATGAACTCATCGTACGTGAAGTGAAGGACGGAACGAACGCAATCATCCTCGCCCCGGTGCGGGAAGATCACGCGGTCATGCAGCTGGATGAAATTTCGCCTGGCTGCCCGGTGATCTTTCTCGGCGCTTCGACGATCAGCAGTTCGGTTGCATGTTCGATCTCGGTGGACCGCTACGAGATGGGGCGGAGCCTCGGCGAGAAGATCGTGGAAAATGAGACACCGGAGATTCCGGTCTGTCTGTTTACGGAAGGACTTTCCTACACGGGAAATACCGATACATATGACGGACTTCGTTCTGTGCTCGACCAGGCCGGCTTTTCAGTCAGTCTGATCGAGAAGAGAAATGAGGACACTTACCGGAAAACGATCGAGGGGACCGTGTACCCGGAAAACGGAAAATTTATGGCAGTCGGCATGGATGTAGGCGCACTGTCGGATCTCGCGGATATTCTGGAGGGAAGCGGCGTGTACCGGGAACATGTAACAGCGCTTTACGGGATCGGAAGTACGACAAAACTGTTAAACCAGATGGACAAGGGGATCGTTACCGGTCTGATGGCGTGGAACCGCTTTGATGAAGGATTCTTAAGCGTGGAAAAAGCCGTACAGGCGGCAGGCGGAGAGTGGAATGAGAAACAGATCACACTGACGCCGGAATATATCGATGATGGGATCTTAAAGAGCGGGACCTATGAGAAACTGCTGTATCCGATGGAATAGGAGGATGCCAGAATGAAAAAGAACAGATTTCCGGTCATGATGATCGCGCTTGCGGCGGCAGCACTGCTTGGGATCACCGTGTGGCGGGCCGCTCTGGAAAACGGTGCGCAGGAAGAAAAAAAGACTTCTCTCCGGATCGGGGTTCTCCTGTACCGCGGGGATGATACGTTTATCGGGACACTCCGGAGTTCCATGGAGCAGGCTGCAAAGGAGTATGAACAGGAGACGGGGATCCGGGTAACCCTGGATGTCCGGGATGCGAAGAGAAACCAGATGACCCAGAACAGCCAGGCGGAGCGGATGATCGGCTTAAACTGTGATGTGCTCTGTGTGAACATGGTTGACCGCTCGGCAGCTTCCGGTGTCATCGACAAAGCGATGGAGGCGGATATCCCGATCGTGTTCTTCAACCGGGAACCTGTGTCGGAGGATATGAAGCGCTGGGAAAAACTCTATTATGTTGGGGCGGATGCGAAAGAGTCGGCGGTCCTTGAGGGGCAGATCCTCGTTGATGCCTACCGGAAGAATCCGGCATCCCTTGACCGGAATGGGGACGGGGTCGTCTCATACGTCCTTCTTGAGGGGGAGACGAACCACCAGGATTCCCTGATCCGGACGGAGTGGTCGATCCAGACCTTAAAGGACGGCGGTGTCCCGATCCGGAGGATCACGAGCGGGATCGCGAACTGGGAGAGAAACCAGGCGTCTGCACTCATGGAAGAATGGCTTTCCGATTACGGGGATGAGATCGAACTTGTGATCTGCAACAACGATGATATGGCGCTCGGGGCGATCGATGCGATCGAGCGGGAGGGGATCATGGCCGGGACGATCAAACTCGTCGGGATCGACGGGACTCCGGCCGGTCAGGAGGCATTCCGCGAGGGAAAACTTTTCGGAACGGTGGAATCGGACAGGGAGGCTTATGCGAAGCGGATCTTTGACACGGCGGAGGAACTGGCGATGGGAAAAGAGGTCACACAGGAAAAATACTTCTGGTGCCCGCAGCATATGGTCGCAAACTGATCCGGATCCATTTGTAAAAGTTGATGGAAAAGCAGCCCTGAATCCGGGACTGGTAGTGCCAATTAAGCGTTTTTCTGCCGTGGTATGACAAAAAATTGTAGTTTTTTTACATAAATCAAAGAATTTCAATAATTTATCATAAAAAAAAGTATGGAAAAATGCACAAAGACAAGCTATAATTAACTTGTCGTTAAGGGAAAATGCCTAAACGGTCAAAATTATTTTTTGAATGGGAGGATTCAAAAACATGAGAATGACAAAGAAAGTAACAGCAATGGCACTGGCTTCCATGATGGCCCTGTCTTTAGCAGGATGCGGAAGCTCTTCCACAACAGCAACAACAGCAGCAGCTACTGAGGCAGCGACAACCGCAGCTGCAGCAGCATCCGAAGCAGCAACAACAGCAGCGGAGGCAGCAGGAACCACAGATGTAGCAGACAAGAAAGTCGGCATCAGTATCTACAAGTTCGATGATAACTTCATGACTCTTTACAGAACAGAGTTAGTTCGCTACTTAACCGAAGACCTTGGATTCAAGGCTGAGAACGTAGTCGTTCAGGATGGTAAGGGCGATCAGGCAGAGCAGACAAACCAGATCCGGAACTTCATCACTCAGAAATATGATGTTCTGATCTTAAACCTTGTACAGGCTTCTTCCGCACCGGAGATCACAGATATGTGTAAAGAAGCTGGTATCCCGGTTGTTTACATCAACCGTGAGCCGGACGCAACAGAAGAAGAGAGATGGGAATCTGAAGGTCTTAACGCTACATACGTAGGATGTGACGCAAGACAGTCCGGTACATATCAGGGCGAAGAGATCCTTGAGACTGCAAACAAGGGCGATATCAACGGCGACGGCAAAGTTTCCTACATCATGATCCAGGGTGACCCGGAGAACGTAGATGCTCAGTACAGAACAGAGTTCTCTGTTAAGGCTCTTACAGACGCAGGAATGGAAGTTGAGGAGCTCTTAAAACAGCGTGGTGACTGGGATCAGGCTAAGGCTCAGCAGATCGCACAGGACGCTTTAAACCAGTACGGCGACAAGATCGAGGTTATCTTCTGCAACAACGATGCTATGGCACTTGGTGCATTACAGGCAATCGAGGCAGCAGGACGTAAAGTTAACGAGGATATCTACCTTGTAGGCGTTGACGCTCTGACAGAGGCTGTTCAGAACGTAATCGATGGCAAGCAGACAGGTACTGTATTCAACAACCACTTCGCACAGGCTCAGGCTGCAAGCGATATCGCTGTTAAGTTCTTAAACGGCGAGAAGGTTGATGCTGTCAACATGGTCAACTACGAAAAGGTTACTCAGGATAACGCTCAGGAAATCCTTGATATGTTAAAGTAATTGATACTGTAACAAATGAGAACCGGGTGTGTCTGGCACACCCGGTTCTCTGAACTTAAAACTTAAAAAATATGCCACCCGGAGATGCGGGGGAGTGTATCTGAAAGGAGTTTTGGGATGGCAGAACAGTACAGACTCGAAATGAGAGGAGTCAAAAAAACCTTCCCAGGTGTTAAGGCACTTGACGGAGTAAATTTACGGGTTCGCCCCGGAACGGTCCACGCACTGATGGGAGAAAACGGTGCCGGTAAATCGACACTGATGAAATGTCTTTTCGGAATTTACAAAATGGATGAAGGAGAAGTTTATATTGACGGTGTAAAGACCGAAATCGCAAACCCGGACGACGCGCTTCACAAAGGACTTGCCATGGTTCATCAGGAGCTTCAGCCGATTCCTGAGCGCTCCATCGCTGAGAATATGTATCTTGGACGGTATCCGATGAAAAAATACGGACCGGTCAAGGTAGTTGATCATGCGACGATGAACAAAGAAGCTGAGAAATGGCTTCGGGACGTTAAGATGGACTTTAACCCGAAAGCAAAGCTCGGCACATTATCAATCGGACAGATGCAGTCAGTAGAGATCGCGAAAGCGGTCAGCCAGAGTGCAAATCTTGTAATTCTGGATGAGCCGACGTCCTCCCTGACTGATAACGAGGTAGAAGCATTATTCCGGATCATCAGAGATCTGAAATCCAGAGGTGTTTCTATGATATATATCAGCCACAAGATGGCTGAGATCCGCCAGATCTCCGACGATATCACCATCATGCGAGACGGTACATACGTTGGAACTTGGGCAATCGATGATATCTCTGATGAAGAGATCGTAAAACAGATGGTTGGACGTGAGTTAAATAACGTTTATCCGCCGAAGGATGATTACCGGACGGATGAGACTGTCCTCAAGGTCAGCCACCTGACAAGTATCTTACCGAACTCCTTTAAAGACTGCTCTTTTGAGTTAAAGAGGGGCGAGATCTTAGGCTTCGGCGGACTTGTCGGCGCACAGAGAACAGAGCTTATGGAAGCAATCTTCGGAATGCGCCACATCGAGAGCGGTACCGTCGAGATCCTTGGAAAAGAGGCACATATTAAACGACCGCAGGACGCGATCAACAGCTCTGTAGGAATGATCACAGAGGATCGTCGTGGAACCGGTATCTTTGGATGCTTGAGCATTGATGATAATACAGCGATCGCTTCCTATAAGCATTATACCCATATGGGTAAGATCAACAAGAAAGAAGTCGATGCCGTCGTAAAAGACAGCATCGCGAAATTAAAGATCAAAACACCGAGCGGAAAGACGCTGATCCAGTCTCTCTCCGGTGGTAACCAGCAGAAGGTAATTATCGCAAGATGGCTTGCGAACAATCCTGATATCCTGATCATGGATGAACCGACCCGAGGTATCGACGTCGGAGCCAAGTATGAGATCTACCAGATCATGATCGATCTTGTAAAACAGGGCAAATCCATTATTATGATCTCGTCGGAGATGCCGGAACTGATCGGTATGTCCAACCGAATCATCGTAATGTGCAACGGTCACATTACCGGTGAGGTGGAAGGAGAAGACGCAACTCAGGAGAAGATCATGTCCTTCGCCACAAAGTTTACTTTAAGCGGCAAGGAAAACAAGTAGATTACAGGGAGGTTCAGTCATGACAGCGAAAAAAGTAAATGTAAAAGATTTCCTTATCAATAATGGAATCATCGTCGTTCTTTTATTACTTGCAGTGTTTACTGCAATCAAACAGCCGACATTCTTTTCCGGCGGCAACCTGATCAACATTGCGTTGAACGTAGCTCCGCGATTCATCATCGCCTGCGGCGTATCCGGATGCCTGATCACAAAAGGTACAGACCTTTCTGCAGGACGTATGGTAGGTCTTGCTGCCTGCCTGGCAGGTACATTACTCCAGAAACCGGACTACAGCGGTAAATTCTTCCCGAATCTTCCGGATTTCGGAAATGCCTGGGGCTTATGGGTTCTCGCGGTTCTTCTGATCTGTGTGGCAGTTTGCTGTTTCTTTGGTTTCATCAATGGTATCGTAATTTCCTACTTACAGGTTCCGGCCTTCATCGGAACACTTGGTATGCAGCTCATCGTTTATGGTGTGTGCCTTGTTTACACAAACGCGACTCCAATCGGTGGATATCACAGTGCGTACACAGCAGTAGCAAAAGGAAAACTCTTTGGCGTGATCCCGTTCCTGTTCCTGATCGCCCTTGCGGTTGGTCTTGTTATGTGGTTCATCTATAACATGACTCCTCATGGAAAATACATGTACGCCATCGGCGGCAACGAGCAGTCCGCAGAGGTTTCCGGTGTAAACACAAAGAAGACAAAGATCATCATCTACATGACAGCGGCAGCTCTTTACGCGCTGGGCGGTTTCCTTGTAGGAGCAAAATCCGGTGGTTCCTCTGTTAACATGGGTTATGGATGGGAGCTTGAGGCTATCGCAGCCTGCACCATCGGCGGTGTATCTGTAAACGGTGGTATCGGACGTATCTCCGGTGTTCTCATCGGTGTCCTTGTATTCGAGATCTTAAAGACCTGCTTACAGTACTTAGGAGTAGATACAAACTACCAGTACATTGCACAGGGTATCGTTATCGTAGTTGCGATCGCACTCGATATCAGAAAGTACATTGCAAAGAAGTAATAAAGAAACTGTTGTCAGGCAGTTTGAGAGAACGGGCGGCGGATGAGTTCCGAAGCCCGTTCTTTGTTTACGCGAACAACGAGCTAAAGTCCACGCTTGCGCGGGACCTTGGCGACTGTCGCGATAACAAGGGGAAACTCGCAAAGTGTGTTTTCACTTGTTGCTGTTGTGTGAATCCGGAAAAAGCTGGAGGTGAGAGGATGGAAGAAGAGATGGAGAAGATGGGGGAGGCTGAGACTGTGGCTGAGGCCGCCAAAGAGGCTGTGGAGACCTTGAAGGAAAAGAGCCTGGAAGAACTCGCTGAAGAAAATAAACGGCTTCAGGAGGAGAATGAGAGGCTGAAAAACAGATCCATCAAGGAGCGCATGTACGATAAGATCAACGTGTCGGTCCGGACGATCGATATCTTTATCGGGTGCATGTGCGTGTTGTTTGTGGCAGTCGTGGTGATGGGAATGCTGAAATAGAAGAGTGCAGATCCGGGCGAAGAAGCGGAGACTGCGTGAAAAAGTCCGGACCGTGAAAGATATCTGCCTGAAACCAGACGAAGATGTGAAAATATGATCGGGCATATGAAAAAGCTCTGAAGAACAATGTGAAAAGGTTCTTCAGAGCTTTTTAATGATTAGGGGGAAATCCAGATGGAATTTCCTGCTTAAATGAAAGAATGCTTTTGATGTAGGTTGTCAGCCGGATCTTTGAAATCGTGATTTCGGTTGAAGAATCTATTTTTTGTACAGGATCCGGATGGAATTCAATACGCAGAGGATCGCCACTCCTGTATCGGCGAACACGGCGAGCCACATGGAGGCGATTCCCATGAGTCCCAGTACCATGACGAGTGCCTTTACTGCGAGTGCGAACACAACGTTCTGGTTGGAGATCGCGCCGGTGCTCTTTGCGATCCTGATCGCGGTCGGGATCGCATCCATACTGGAAGTCATAAATACGACATCAGCAGCTTCGATCGCGGCATCCGCACCACTGCCCATCGCAGCTCCGACATCGGCGCCTGCGAGAACCGGTGCGTCATTGATCCCATCGCCGACGAACATCGCGCTGCCGCTCTCGGCGCGGAGTTTCTGCAGGATTTCCAGTTTGTCGGCAGGGAGAAGCTTTGCATAAACATGGTCGATCCCGACAGCATCCGCAACAGCTTCGGCAGCGGCTTCCCCGTCACCGGTGAGCATTGCGGAGCGGATCCCCATGGATTTTAATGTCCTGATCGCATCCTTTGCCTCCGGCTTGATCGTGTCGGAGATCTGGATCGTTCCGGCGAAAGTACCATTGATCGCTACATAAACGGTGGTGACGGCTCCGTTTTCATCGTAAGTACCGCAGTCCACGTTGAACTCGGTCAGGAGCTTTCTGTTTCCGCAGAGGACATCTCCACAGGAAAGTCTGGCATGAATGCCCTTTCCGGAAATCTCTTCAAGCTGTGCCGGGTTTTCGAGGTTCAGATCCTGCTCTTTTGCTGCGAGAAGGATGTTTGTGCCGATCGGGTGGGTGGAAACGGTCTCGCATGTAGCTGCAGCCTGAAGGACTTCAACTGCTGTGTAATTTGCGGAAGGAACAATGTCCTGGACAATGAAATTGCCCTTTGTGATGGTTCCTGTCTTATCCATGACGACGGTCTTTACATTTTTCAGTGTTTCCAGGGCGATCCCGCCTTTAAAGAGGATCCCTTTTCTGGATCCGGCGCCGATCCCGGAGAAGAATGCGAGCGGTACGCTTAAAACGAGGGCACATGGACAGCTGATTACCAGGAAGGTAAGCGCTGTGTAGATCCAGTGGGACCAGTTTCCGGTGATCAGGGACGGAATGATCGCGGTCGCTGCTGCGAGAGCAACGACGAACGGGGTGTATACCCGTGCAAATTTTGTGATAAAGCGTTCTGCCTGTGGCTTGCTGGCTGCAGCGTTCTCTACAGAATCCAGGATCCTTGTGACCATGGACTCGGAAAGCTCTTTTTCCACGCGCATCTTTAAGAGACCGGAGGTATTGACACAGCCGGAGGTCAGGGTGCTTCCGATCGTTACGGATACCGGAACCGGCTCTCCGGTGATCGGGGAGGTATCGATGCGGCTCTCGCCCTCGACAACGACTCCGTCGAGCGGGATGCGGTCGCCGGGGCGGATCTGCACGATATTTCCAACGGCGGCAGAACCGGCCGGGATCTCCCGGACAGTGCCGTTCTCGTCAAGAAGAACAGTCTCCGGGCGGAGATCGACGGCTTCCATGATCTGACTGCGGCTCTTCTCGACTGCGCGGTGCTCGAACGCTTCACCGACGCGGTAGAAGAGCATAACGCCGACCGCCTCGCCGAATTCACCGATCGCGAACGCACCGATCGTTGCAAGACTCATCAAGAAGTTTTCGTCCATGACATGGCCGGACTTCATATTCTTGAGTGCGGTGAGGAGGACTTCGCGTCCGAGGATCAGATAGGCGATCACAAAACAGCCGATCGATACCGGCGGCATCGAATGGGAGAGAAGCTCACCGATGATAAATAAAGCAGCTCCGGCGAGCAGCTCCGGAATATCGTGGTCGTGTTTGTCATCGCGGGTGTCGGAGGACGGCTTTCCTTCCTCACGGATCTCGATGACGGTTCCAGGTTCGATCTGATCAGCGATCTCCTGCATCTTCGGGAGAAGCTTTGTCCCCTCGGAAGAGTAGACACGGAGCTGTCTTGTCGCGAACGTCAGGATACAATCGTCGACTTCCGGGAGTTCCTGGATCTTTTTTTCGATCTTTGCGGAACAGTTTGCACAGTCGATGTTTTTCATCACGTAGACGATGCACTCAGATTTCGGAGTGGAAGCGTGGTGGTGTTCCTCGTGACCTTCGTGATGCTCGTCGTGCTCATGTCCACAGTGATCGTCATCATCGTCATCATCGCAGCAGTGTTCATCGCCATCGTGGTGATGGTGGTGTCCGCAGCCGCAGTGTTCGTGTTCATGGTGCTCGTCGTGATGCGCGTCATGATGCTCGCCGTGTTCGTGTCCACAGCAGTGGTCCTCATCGTGGTGATGATGATGTCCGCAGCAGCATTCTTCAGCTTCATGCTCATCCGGTTCCTGCTTGGTTCTTTCTAATTCATCCATAGAGTCGGCCTCCTAAGAATTATATTTGCAATCTATTTATACATAAACATATGAACCATCGTTCATATATTTAATATAATACAGTCCGTCGGGAAATGCAAGGTTGTTTTCAGTATTGCCCAAAGAACTAATAAAATAAGGTTTTGCCGGGAAAACAGGATGAAAAAGAAGCAGAAAAGAGAAAAACAAAAAGAAAGGCTGTCCGCAGAAACAAACAGCGGACAGCTTTAAACATGCAGAAGTATGAGACTTAGATAACTCCGAACATCCGGTCCTCGATCAGATGGATCCCATGAAGGAAACACTCGCAGACCGGAGTCTCAACGCCGAGTTCTTTCCCGAGACGTACAACGGTACCGGCAAACATATCGACTTCCGTATGCTTTCCGGTTTCCAGATCCTGGAGTGTGGACGGCTTATTTTCATATGGAAGACGTCCGATCGTGTGCTCCTGGCGGTCGATCTCGTTCTGACCAATGTCGATTCCAAGTTTATTGGCGACATGGATCACTTCCCACATGGCTTTGTGACGGAAATAATTGGCGTCATCGCTCTTCTGGAAAGCGCCGAACGGAACGCCGAACATTGCACAGGTCATATTTTCGGCGACATTGCACATGAATTTGAACCAGATGCCTTTTAACATGTCTGCATCGACCTTATAGTCGATCCCGCAGAGATCGAACAGATTCTTTACTGCGAGAACATTCTCGGAATAGTGTTCCGGATCATTCTTCAGATCCCCGAAGTGGATCGAACCCTTGTGAGGATCGAACTCTGTCTTTCCGTCCTTCATGACAATGCTGATCCGCATGTAGGAATACAGGACATGTTCTTCTCCATAGACAGCTGCAACCTGCTTTTCACTCTCGACGCCGTTTAATACGGAGAGGATGATCGTGTCCTTTCCGACCTGATTTCTGATATCTTTGATCGCCTGCTCCAGATCATATCCTTTTACCGCGATGATGACGAGATCTGCCGGATCTCCCTCTACATCCGGGGTGATGATCGGAAAGCGATAATTGATCGTGTTGACGGTCACACCTTTTCGCTCCAGGCGCTCTTTTCTCGCACCATCCGCGAGGATCCGGAAATCAGCCCCAAGTTTTTCTGAAATACGCGGCGCAAAAAATACCCCCATCGCGCCGAGACCGATCAACGTCACCTTCTTTATGTCCTTCATAATACCTTTTATCCTCCTTATTTTGCCCCCTCTCCGCAGAGACGGGAGAAACTGCCGGAAACTGCCGGAAATGGCAGGCGGCAGACACTGTTTCCTCTTATTGTATAGTAAGTCGGGGAGAGTGTCAACGAATTACGGATTTTCAGACCAGAAAATCCACAGCGAAAAGTATCCTGCGGAATTTTCGGAGTGGAAAATTCTTACAAAATAATAGTATAAAAATTCCACAAGATGGAATATCAGGGGAAATCCTCCTTGTCTTGACGGAAAAAAGGTGATATGATGGAAAAGTATGGAGAAAAATTAACAATAAAGCGGAGAGGATCCGGTCACTGCGGCGCCTTTCAGAAGCTTTTTGGGGGAGAACACATATGATGGAAATCACGAGAGAAGACAGGCGGTCGGTGATCGATCACTGTTATCTGGCTTATTTTATCAGCGGAATGGTCATCCTGATCTTCGGAGTCATCCTGCCAAACCTGATCGAAGAGAGAAACCTGAGCTTTACGGCGGCGGGCGGTCTGCTGTCGTTCCTGGCGATCGGAAACTTATGTTCCAGCCTGGTCTACCCGGTATTTTGCGGGATGATGTCCCAGAAGATGGCTGTCGTGGTCCTCGCGATCCCGTATCCGGTCTGCCTGCTTTTATTTACATTCGGACTTCCGGTCCCGGTTCTCTATGTGATGATCTTTCTCATCGGTATTACAAAGGGAATGATCACGATCATCAATAACCACGCGATCCGTCAGGTGACGGGGAGCTCCAACAAATATTTAAACCTGCTCCACATGTGGTATGCGGTGGGCGCGTTCCTGTCCCCGTTTGTCACCATGATCCTTATGGGTGCGGGGATGAACTGGAAGACGATCTTACAGCTTCTTGCAGTCCTCACGGTTCTCATCGTTGTTTCTTATGCGACGATGGATTACCGCAAGATCGAAAAGGAAGAAAAGAAACCGGCAGGAGAGGAGAATGGTCCGGCATCAGGACAGAAGGACAAGCTCTGGTTCTTAAAAAATACAGGATTTCTCCTGGCAGTCGGCGCCCTGTTCTTCTATATGGGACTTGAAAACTCCGTAAACGGGTGGTTTGTTACCTATTTAAAGAGCACCGGATTTATGTCCGCAAGTCTCGCGACCGTTATGGTGTCTGTAACCTGGATCATGATCATGATCGGCAGGATCGTGATCGCTTCGATCTCGAAGAATGTGCCGCCGGCAAAGATCCTGGCTGTGATCTCCGTTCTTCAGTTTGCCTCGGTGCTGATCCTTGTATTCGCAGGCAATACGGCGATGGCGGTGGCAGCCCTGGTTCTTCTCGGTCTTGGCATGGCGGGCGCATTCCCGACAACGACGGCCTTTACCGGCGATCTCATGGGAAATTCCCCGCTTGGAATGTCGGTGTTTACGGGGATCGGTTCCCTAGGCGGGATCCTGACCCCGCAGGTGATCGGAGTCCTTGCGGACAGGCTGGGCTTCCAGGCGGCGATCATGTTCCTGGTGCTGGACGCTTTCCTTCTGGCGCTTTTTGGCGTCGGAGCACTCCGGTACGCCGCGAAAAAAGTCAGATAGTCAGATAGTCAGATAGGATGACAAAATTTGTCGTTCTGCATAGAATGCTGTCAGGGTCAGGAGTTCCGATGCTTTCTGTAGGTCTGTCTGCGGAGATAGGAGCGGACTTCTGACCACAATATCATATAAAAAGGGGTATAGAACATATGGATATTCGCTATTCCGCAAATCAGAGAGATGTAAAACGCTACACGACAGAAGAACTGAGAAATGAGTTCCTGATCCAGGATCTCTACCGCCCGGACGAGGTGGTATCTGTCTACTCCCATGTAGACCGCATGGTGACACTGGGCTGCATGCCGGTGAAAGAACATGTTTCCATCGAAAAAGGGATCGATTGCTGGAAAAACTTCGGGACTCATTACTTCCTTGAGCGCCGTGAGATCGGGATCTTCAACATCGGCGGTTCCGGATCGATCACAGCCGATGGGGTGGAGTACCATCTTGATTATAAAGACTGCCTTTACATCACAAAAGGTACGAAAGAAGTGATTTTTGCCAGCGACAATGAAAATGCTCCGGCAAAATTCTATATGGTGAGTGCGCCGGCCCACACATCTTACGAGACGAGACTCATCACCTTAAAGGATGCTGCGAAACGTCCGCTCGGTGACTCTAACACGTCCAATAAGAGAGTCATCAACCAGTTTATCCATCCGGACGTTTTAAAAACATGCCAGCTGTCCATGGGAATGACGGCCCTGGAACCGGGCAGTGTCTGGAACAGCATGCCGTGCCACACACATGAGCGCCGCATGGAGATCTATATGTATTTTGAAGTTCCGGAGAACCAGGTGGTCATGCATTTCATGGGTGAGCCGACGGAGACGAGACACATCGTCATGAAGAATGAGGAGGCGGTGATCAGCCCGTCATGGAGCATCCACTGCGGAGCCGGAACCTCCAACTACACCTTTATCTGGGCGATGGGCGGAGAGAACCAGGAGTTTGACGATATGGACACGATCACTCCTACAGATTTAAAATAAGATATCCTGAACGAAAGAACGGATGACGGCAGGATGATCGATACCTTATTATTTATAGAGAGAAAGGAAACAGACAAAATGGATAAGAAAAACATGTTTTCCCTGGAAGGAAAGATCGCTCTGGTAACAGGCGGGGCACACGGGATCGGTTTCGCGATCGCGGAGAGCTATGCGGAAGCGGGAGCGACCGTGGTGTTTAACTGCAGCAATGAGGAGTCCTTAAAGCGCGGACTTGCCGCATACAAAGAAAAAGGTATCGATGCCCACGGATATGTCTGCGACGTCACGGACGAGGAAGCGGTAAAGAAGATGATCGCTGACATCGAGGAGAAGATCGGCACTGTGGACATTCTTGTAAACAATGCGGGAATGATCCGGAGGATCCCGATGCATGAGATGAGTGCGGAAGAGTTCCGCAAGGTCGTTGATGTCGACCTGAACGCACCGTTTATCATGGCGAAGGCGGTTCTCCCGTCGATGATGAAAAAGAGATCCGGCAAGATCATCAACATCTGCTCCATGATGTCCGAACTCGGAAGAGAGACTGTATCCGCATATGCGGCTGCAAAGGGCGGATTAAAGATGCTCACAAAGAACATCGCCTCCGAGTACGGAGAATACAACATCCAGTGCAACGGCATCGGACCTGGCTATATCGCGACATCCCAGACGGCGCCGTTAAGAGAGCGCCAGGCGGACGGCTCCCGTCACCCGTTTGACCAGTTCATCATCGCGAAGACACCGGCAGCGAGATGGGGGACTGTCGAGGACTTAAAGGGACCGGCGGTATTCCTCGCATCTGAGGCATCTGATTTCGTGAACGGACATATCCTCTACGTCGACGGCGGAATCCTTGCTTATATTGGAAAACAGCCGTAAATCGGGAACCATATCTGAGACTGTGACCGCCCGTCGATTCATGCATATCATGCAGGAGTTGACGGGCGGTTTTTGCGAACTCGCACGAGGCTGAATACTGTCGCAAGCGAAGCACTCCGGCGCAGGAATGTGCCGGGACAGCAGTGAAAACGGAACGGTCAGGACTGGAAAACAGTACTAACAGAGTAGGTTTGTCGATATAAGGACATAAGCTGTACTTGTCTTTATATCTCGTTGAATTAGTATATTTGATAAATTTTTTTCAATCGGCTTTGTTGACATTTGCGCAGAAAGCTGATATACTCAAATTACGATATTGTGAAAACTGCATAGAAACAATGTGTTTATGGGTGCTGATTTGTCAAGTACCCTTATGCGCTGAGAAAAATGTGGAATGCATTTCATAATACGGAATAACTAACCAACAAAAGTTTCTTAAATGAAACGAAACGAAGGAGGTGCGGTAAGTATATGTGGACAGGCGGTATGACCGTTGCGGATTCGATTGTCATTTCACTCGTTGGATTGTTAGTCGTTTTCTCAGCACTTGCAGTGCTCGCAGTTGCGGTTATTATTATCTCCAAGATCATCGGTGCTTTATTTAAGACCAGTGCGCCAAAGGCAGCTGCGGCAGTTGCAGCACCGGCTCCGGCCATCGATGAAGAATCCTATGCAGTGCTTCTCGCGGCAGTCAGTGAGGAAGCAAGATTGTCCGGGGAAGAGTTCCGTGTAGTAAGTATCAAGGAACTGTAAAAAAACCAAATGTAAAAGCAAAAGCAGCTATGCGAATATGAATCAGCTGCACGCAAAAAAGGAAAGGATGTATTAAAAGAAATGAAATACGTTGCAACATTAAACGGAAAAAAGTATGAAGTTGAGATCGAGAGAGTAGACGAGTACAGACCGCTTGACAGAGGCGCACAGGTAAGCGCACCGGCACCGATCCTCGCAGCAGCACCGGCACCGAAGGCAGCTCCGGCTCCGGCAGCAGCACCGGCACCGAAGGCAGCTCCGGCACCAGCACCGGCTCCGGCACCAGCACCGGCAGCAGCTCCGTCCGCAGGTGGACAGACAGTAGAAGCTCCGATGCCAGGTAAGATCCTTGACATCAAGGTTAAAGTCGGTGACGCAGTAAGCTACGGTCAGTGCGTAATCGTTATGGAAGCTATGAAGATGGAAACAGAGATCGTTGCTCCGGCAGCAGGAACTGTTGCAGCTATCAATGTAAGCACAGGCGATTCCGTTGAGACAGGTGCAGTTCTGGTTACCTTAAACTAAGCGGGAGGTGCCACACGTGAATATACTTTCAGTTTTCTCGGAGCTCCTCGCTCAGTCAGGTTTCGCCGCAATCACCTGGCAGCAGTGCGTAATGCTCCTTATATCCTTCGTTTTATTATATCTTGCAATCAAGAAGCAGTTTGAACCGCTCCTTCTGCTCCCGATCGCATTCGGTATGTTCCTTGCGAACCTTCCGCTTGCAGGTCTTATGAATGAGGCAGATCACTGGTATCAGTCCGGTGTGTTAAGAATTATGTACATGGGCGTTAAGTCCAGCTTATTCCCGTGCCTGATCTTCATGGCAGTCGGTGCGATGACAGACTTCGGTCCGTTGATCGCGAATCCGGTCAGCCTGCTTCTTGGTGCAGCCGCTCAGTTCGGTATCTATGTTGCATTTACACTTGCAAATGCAACAGGACTTTTCACACCGGGTGAGTGTGCAGCGATCGGTATCATCGGCGGTGCTGATGGCCCGACCGCGATCTATATCGCAAATAACCTGGCTCCGGATCTTGTAGCTCCGATCGCCGTAGCCGCATATTCCTACATGGCTCTGATCCCGCTGATCCAGCCGCCGATCATGAAGCTCCTTACAACAAAGAAAGAGCGTCAGATCGTTATGAAGCAGTTAAGAAAAGTCAGCAAAGTCGAGAAGGTTGTATTCCCGGTATTCGTTGTTCTGTTCTGCTCCCTGCTTCTTCCGTCCGTAGCACCGCTTCTTGGTATGCTGATGCTCGGTAACCTGTTCCGTGAGTCCGGCGTTACCGGAAGACTTTCCGATACTGCACAGAACGCACTTTGTAATATGGTTACGATCATGCTCGGCACAACCGTAGGTGCTACAGCAAATGGTGAGATCTTCCTTCGTGTCCAGACACTTGCCATCATCGCTATGGGTCTTCTTGCTTTCGCTTTCGCGACAGTCGGTGGTATCCTGCTTGGTAAAGTTCTCTGCGCGATCACAGGCGGTAAGATCAACCCGTTAATCGGTTCCGCAGGTGTATCCGCAGTTCCGATGGCAGCCCGTGTTTCTCAGACAGTTGGTGCGAAAGAGAACCCGACCAACTTCCTTCTGATGCACGCTATGGGCCCGAACGTAGCTGGTGTTATCGGTTCTGCAGTAGCAGCCGGTTACTTCATGCTGATGTTCAAATCTTGATAAAATCCATTCCAGAAATGGAATCGAAGTTGAAATTCGTTTCATAACATGGTATATTTTTACAGGAACTAAAAAGCAGTACAGGCCTGTCTGAGGAGAACAGGCAGGCCTTTTTACTGCAAATATAAATAAAGGAGGCTTTATTGTGGCTAATAAAGTTATGTCATTACACGATGCCGTAGAGAAGTACGTACAAGATAACGACGTACTCTGCCTCGGCGGATTCACAACAAACCGTAAACCGTATGCTGCTGTTTACGAGATCCTTCGTCAGGGTAAAACTGGTTTTGTAGGCTGGTCCGGACCGGCAGGTGGAGACTGGGATTCATTAATCGGTGAGGGTCGTGTAAGAGCTTACATCAACTGCTACACAGCAAACTCTGGTTATACAAACGTTGCACGTCGTTTCCGTGCTGCAATCGAGAAAGGTGAGCTTACATACGAGGACTACTCTCAGGACGTTCTTATGTTACAGCTTCACGCAGCTTCTCTTGGTCTTCCGTATCTCCCGGTAAGAATGATGCAGGGTTCCGGCCTTGTTAAATTCTGGGGCATCAGCGAAGAGAAGAGAAAAACAATGGAAGGCGTTGACAACCTCAAATGCGTAGATATCGAGAACCCGTTTGAGCCGGGCGAGAAACTTCTTGCTGTTCCGGTTCCGAAGCTTGACTGCGCGATCATCCATGTACAGCAGGCATCTCCGGATGGAACCTGCATTATCGATGGTGATGAGTTCCACGATGTTGATATTGCTATCGCTGCAAAACGCACGATCGTTACATGCGAGGAGATCGTAAGTGACGAGTACATCCGCCGTGATCCTACAAAGACAAGAATCTTCGGCGAGTGCGTAGACGCTGTTGTTCGTGCTCCGTACGGTGCATGGCCGGCACAGTGCTATGGCTACTATGATGATGATGATAAGGGACTTAAGGAGTACGATAAGGCTTCCAAGTACCTTGATGCTGAGGATGCTAAGGCACAGCTCGCAAAGGCTGCTGCAAAGGCTGAGAAGGCTGCTGCTGCTAAACCGGAAGACGAGAAGCTTGCAAAGGCTGCAGAAGTTGCAAAACAGGCTGCAGAGGATGCTGCTAATGGCACAAAGATTCCGGAGACCTTCAAGGATTACCTCCAGAAATATGTATACGGCTGCAAGGATCAGGATGATCTTCTTAATGTCCTTGGCGGCGCTCGCCTCATGAACCTTAAGAATGAGCCGCATCTTGGCTATTCTACCAGACACTAATTGAGGGAGGGAAATTCAAAAATGGCTGATTATACAAAGTATACAAAGCAAGAAATGCAGGCTTATGCCATCGCAAAAAACATTAAAGAGAACCAGATCGTTATCGTTGGTACCGGTCTTCCGTTAATCGGTGCTTCCCTTGCGAAGCGTGTGGTTTGCCCGAGCTGCCACCCGATCGTAGAGAGCGGACTTATGGACTGCTCACCGGTAGAGGTACCGCGTTCCGTAGGTGATAACCGTTTCATGGCTCACTGTGCAGTACAGTGGCCGAACGTTCGTTTCGTAGGCTTCGAGGCAAATGAGTGGCTTCATGACGCTGACCGTATGATCGCTTTCATCGGCGGCGCTCAGATCGACCCGTACGGTAACGTAAACTCCACATGTATCTTCGGTAAGGGCGACTACGTTCAGCCGACAACCCGTTTCACAGGTTCCGGCGGAGCTAACGGTATCGCTACATTCTGCAACACCATCATCATGATGCAGCACCAGAAGAGAAGATTCATGGAGCATGTTGATTACATCACAAGCTGTGGCTGGATGGACGGCCCTGGCGGACGTGAGAGAGCAGGTCTTCCGGGCAACCGCGGACCGCAGATGGTAGTTACAGATCTTGGTATCATGAAGTTCGACGAAGAGACCAAGAGAATGTACCTTGCTTACTACTATCCATTCTCCTCTCCGGAAATGGTTCAGGAGAACACAGGTTTCGAGATCGATACCACAAGAGCTCAGCTTATGGAAGGTCCGGATCCGGAGATCATCCGCGTAATTCGTGAAGAGATCGACCCAGGTCAGGCATTCATCAAAGTTCCGAAGGAAACAAAGTAATCGAAACGATCATTTAAAATATAATCATGCCGCGGTCAGTGACTGGCAAAAACCGCTGACCGCAGCGATCGCGTATATATAAGGAGGAAGAACATGGGTTACTTTTCCATGCCGAAATATTTCCAGGAAATGCCTACTGTTGGTAAAGAGCTGGTAAATGTAAATGACGAGAACGCAAAAGAGATCAAAGCCGTAGAGGCTGACATCCATGAGTCCATCGAGAAAGCTCTTGCAGCTGGTATCACAACAGAAGAGAAGTTAAACGAGCGCGGACAGCTCTCCGCAATGCAGCGTATCAACGCTCTCATTGATGAGGGAACATGGTGCCCGTTAAACAGCCTTTACAACCCGGAAGGCAACAAGTTCGGTACAACAAACATTCTTAACGGACTTGGCCGTGTAAACGGAAAATGGGTTTACATCATCGCTTCCGATAACAAGAAGATGGCCGGCGCATGGGTACCGGGACAGGCAGACAACCTTCTGCGTGCTTCCGATGCAGCTAAGATGCTCCACCTTCCGCTCGTATATCTGTTAAACTGCTCCGGCGTTGAGTTCCCGAACCAGGATAAGGTTTACCCGAACAGACGCGGCGGCGGTACACCGTTCTTCCGTAACGCTGAGTTAAACCAGCTTGGTGTTCCGGTTATCGTAGGTATCTACGGAACAAACCCGGCAGGCGGCGGATACCACAGCATTTCCCCGACAATCCTTATCGCACACAGCCAGGCAAACATGGCAGTAGGCGGCGCTGGTATTCTTTCCGGTATGAACCCGAAGGGATATATTGACGAAGAGTCTGCTGAGCAGATCATCGCAGCACAGATCGAAAACGGCAAGAAGCACGTTCCGGCTCCGGGTTCCGTTCCGGTTCACTACGACGAGACTGGTTTCTTCCGTGAAGTATATGAGAACGATTACGGCGTAATCGAGGGCATCAAGAAGTACGTTAGCTACCTTCCGGCATACAACCTCGAGTTCTTCCGTGTTGATGATCCGAAGGCACCGGCTCTTCCGGCAGAGGACCTTTACAGCATCATCCCGATGAACCAGAAACGTCCGTACGATATCTACGATGTAATCGGCCGTCTCTTCGACGGCAGTGAGTTCGCTGAGTACAAGAACGGTTACGGCCCGGAGGTTGTAACAGGTCTTGCTAAAGTAAACGGACTTCTCGTTGGTGTTGTAGCAAACGTTCAGGGTCTCCTTATGAACTATCCGGAGTACAAACAGAACTCTGTTGGTATCGGCGGAAAGTTATATCGTCAGGGCCTGATCAAGATGAACGAGTTCGTAACACTTTGCGCTCGTGACAGAATCCCGCTGATCTGGTTACAGGATACAACTGGTATCGATGTAGGTGATGACGCTGAGAAGGCTGAGCTTCTTGGTCTTGGTCAGTCTCTGATCTACTCCATCCAGAACTCCAAGCTTCCGTCCTTAGAGGTTACACTTCGTAAGGCATCCGCAGCTGCTCACTACGTACTTGGCGGACCGCAGGGCAACGATACAAACGTATTCTCCCTTGCAACAGGCGCTTCTGAGTACTATGTAATGCCGGGTGAGACAGCAGCAAACGCTATGTACTCCAGAAAACTTGTTAAGGCTAAGAAGGCCGGCGAGGATCTCCAGCCGATCATCGACAAGATGAACGACATGATCCAGATGTACCACGACAAGTCCCGTCCGAAATACTGCACAATCAAGGGTATGGCTGACGAGATCGTTGATCTTACAGAGATCCGTCCGTACATCCAGGCATTCACAGAGTCTGCTTACCAGAATCCGGAGTCTATCTGCCCGTTCCATCAGATGGTAACACCGCGTGCGATCCGTGAGTGGAACACATTTAAAAAAGCTTGATTCTGACTGAAGGATAGAGTAAAATGATACGTATCCAGGCCAGGGGAGTACTTTCTCTGGCCTGGATATACTGGTATAACAAAGCCAGTTTCATTTTACATTTTCAGTATACCCGGAGGTTATTATGAGTGCAATTTACACCCTGGGAATCGACGTAGGATCCACGGCATCCAAATGCATCATGCTGAAGGATGGCGAGGAGATCGTAGCGAAATCCCTGATCGATGTAGGTGCAGGTACCAGCGGCCCACAGCGCGCGATCGATGCAGTGCTGGAAAACGCAGGTATGAAAAAAGAGGATGTGGCTTTTACCCTGGCAACAGGATACGGTCGTAACTCTTTAATGAATTTTGCAGACAAACAGATGAGTGAGTTATCCTGCCACGCAAGGGGGGCTTACTTCCTGTTCCCTGACGTTCACACTGTCATTGATATCGGCGGTCAGGACGTTAAGGTCCTTCATATTGACAACGGTGCAATGACCAACTTCCAGATGAACGACAAGTGCGCTGCAGGAACCGGAAGATTCCTCGACGTAATGGCAGGCGTTCTTGAAGTAAAGGTCCAGGATCTTGGTCATCTTGATTCCCTCTCCAAAAAGAGAGTCGAGATCAGCTCCACATGTACCGTATTTGCGGAGAGCGAGGTTATCAGCCAGCTGTCGATGGGAACCGACAAATGCGATATTATCGCAGGTATCCACCGCTCCGTGGCTCACCGTGTCACTGGACTCGCACACCGGATCGGAGTGGTTCCGGCACTCGTCATGACTGGCGGTGTCGCACAGAACGACGGTGTTGTCAAAGCTCTTCAGAATGAGCTTGGATGTGAGATCCACAGATCTCCTCTGACACAATATAACGGTGCGCTTGGTGCAGCCTTATATGCATATCAGGCAGCAAGCCGCCGCGCATAAGACAGTTTGATGTTTATCGTCCATGCAAATCTGCATGGATCGGTGAAACAGAATTAGGTTATGCAATTTTATGGCTGAAAAACAGCTGCGGGATTGTCCCGCAGCCGCGGTCGGTCATGATTGATAAGAAATGGAGGATATTTATTATGGCAAAGCAGGTTAGCCCTGGTGTTCTTGCGCTGCGTAAAGTCGTAGACGACGTTCATAAAGACGCGCGTGAGGCCAAAAAGAGAGGCGAGTTAGTTGGATGGTCTTCTTCCAAATTCCCGTGCGAGCTCGCAGCAGCATTTGATTTAAACGTTATGTACCCGGAGAACCAGGCAGCTGGTATCGCAGCAAACCGTTACGGTGAGCTTATGTGCCAGGCAGCTGAGGATATGGGTTACGATAACGATATCTGCGGTTATGCACGTATCAGCCTTGCATATGCAGCTGGTGTCCGTGTTGCTCGTAAGTTTGACCCGGAGACAGGTGAATACATCATCGATCCGAGCACAGGTAAGCCGTTAAAGGATGCTGACGGTAACGTAGTGATCGACGAGGCAACTGGCAAGCCGAAGAAAGATCCGAAGACTCAGACTCCGTATCTTGAGGTTGTAAACCTTCTTGAGCTTGAAAAACTTCCGGATGGACCGGATAAAGAGCGCCGCATCGCAGCAATCTCCCCGATCCGTCAGATGCAGATCCCGCAGCCGGATTTTGTTCTCTGCTGCAACAACATCTGTAACTGTATGACAAAGTGGTATGAGAACATTGCTCGTATGTGCAACATTCCGCTTATCATGATCGATATTCCGTACAACAACTCTGTTGATGTTGCTGATCAGAATGTTCGCTATGTTCGTGGACAGTTCGACAAGGCAATCAAGCAGTTAGAGGAGCTTACAGGCAAGAAGTTCGACGAGAAGAAGTTCGAGCATGCATGTGAGAACGCAAACCGTACAGCAAAAGCATGGTTAAAAGTCTGTGATTACTTACAGTACAAACCGGCTCCGTACAGTGGTTTCGACCTGTTCAACCATATGGCTGACGTCGTAACTGCACGTGCAAGAGTTGAGGCTGCTGAGGCATTCGAGCAGTTAGCAAAAGACCTTGACGAGACGATCGCTAAGGGTGAGACAACAACTCCGTTCCCGGAGAAATACCGTGTAATGTTCGAGGGTATTCCGTGCTGGCCGAAGCTTCCGGCTCTGTTCAAACCGTTAAAGGCTAACGGCGTGAACGTAACAGCAGTTGTATATGCACCGGCATTCGGTTTCGTATACAATGGTCTGGATGAGATGGCTCGTGCTTACTATAAAGCACCGAACTCTGTATGTATCGAGCAGGGTGTTGCATGGCGTGAAGGTATCTGCCGCGACAACAAGGTAGATGGCGTTCTCGTTCACTACAACAGAAGCTGTAAGCCGTGGTCCGGTTACATGGCTGAGATGCAGCGTCGCTTCACTAAGGATCTTGGCATCCCGTGCGCAGGATTCGATGGTGACCAGGCTGACCCGCGTAACTTCAATGCCGCTCAGTACGAGACTAGAGTACAGGGTCTTGTTGAGGCTATGGAAGCAAACATCCAGGCAAAGGAGGCTAAATAGACCATGAGTATCAACGCATTATTTGACGAATTTAAAGTAAAAGCTGCAACTCCGAAACAGCAGCTTGCTGAATATAAAGCACAGGGCAAGAAGGTTATCGGCGTTCTCCCGTACTACGCTCCGGAAGAGCTTGTATATGCTGCAGGCATGGTTCCGATGGGAATCTGGGGCTCCAACAACAAGACAATCAGCCGTGCAAAAGAGTACTGTGCAACCTTCTACTGCACAATCGCTCAGCTCGCACTTGAGATGCTTCTTGACGGAACTATGGATCAGTTAGACGGAATCATCACACCAACAATCTGTGATACATTACGTCCGATGAGCCAGAACTTCCGTGTTGCTATGGGCGACAAGATGAAAGTTATCTTCCTTGCTCATCCGCAGAACCGTTTCGAAGAGTTCGGACTTAAGTTCTGTGAGGAGGAGTACGCAAACGTTAAGGCTGACCTCGAGGAAGTATGTGGCCACGAGATCACCAACGATGCGATCCTTGACGCAATCAAGGTTTACAACAAGAGCCGTGCAGCTCGCCGTGAGTTCGTAAAACTCGCTAACGAGCACTGCGACGTTGTAACCCCTACAAAGCGTTCTGCAGTATTAAAGGCATTCTTCTTCATGGAGAAACCGGAATATACAGCAAAACTCGAAGAGTTAAACAAAGAGCTTGCAGCTCTTCCGGTATGTGACTGGAAGGGAACAAAGGTTGTTACATCCGGTATCATCGTAGACAACCCGAAGCTTCTTGAGATCTTCGAGAACAACAACATCGCGATCGCAGCTGATGATGTTGCTCATGAGAGCCGTTCCTTCCGCACAGATGTTCCGGAGGACGAGCAGGATGCTCTCAGAGCTCTTGCTAAACAGTTTGCAAACATGGATTACGATATCCTTCTTTATGATCCGCAGTCTTCCAAGAACCGCCGTGGCGAGTTCGTAGCTGACATGGTTAAGAAGAGCGGCGCTCAGGGTCTTGTACTCTTCATGCAGCAGTTCTGCGATCCGGAGGAGATGGAGTATCCGTACCTCAAGAAAGCTCTCGACAACGCAGGTATCCCGCACATCAAGCTTGGTGTTGACCAGCAGATGAGAGACTTCGGACAGGCTGCAACTGCTATCGAGGCATTTGCGGATGTTCTTGAGATGAGAAAGTAAATAAACGTTGAATTGCACTGACCGGGTGATAGAATTGTGTTGAAAGCTTGCTTTCATAAGCAATTCTAATGCCGGGGCAGTATAAGGACGAAGTCCGAAGCTTTCTGGACGCCGTAAGGCGGACAAGAAGATGCAATTCGCAGCGATATATAGGGGCAGGCGTTCCTGTTTCTTAGTGTTCACGCGGAGTCAGGCGAAAAACCGTCGTATTGAACATGGTTTCCGTTAGGAAATCGTGGGAGGTGCGGCGGTTTTTTATTATACAAAAGTTATGGTTTCTTTCGGGAAAATATGTTAGAATAGACTGAAAAGAGCGACGAAACAGAATGGGATTACAGGAAAAGGGTTATCGATAGAAATTCAATCTGATCGGAATCAAAAGGGGGATTTCGGGGAGTGAAGGGAAAGAGAAACGTATGGGCGGTATTCCTTGGAATTGCAGTTGCGGCGATGAGTGCGGCGGGCTGCAGCACAGGGGAGAGCAGCGGCCAGGGACCGGAGAAAGTGAGTGCGGAGAAGAGACTTACGGTGTATACTTCTCACAAGCAGGAGGTCTATGCGCCGATTATAAAGGAGTTTGAGGAGCGGACCGGAATCTGGGTAGAAGTGGTTCCCGGGGGAACGACGGAGCTTCTGGAGCGGATCCGGGAAGAGGGGGAAAAGGGATCCTGTGACGTGATGTTTGGCGGAGGTGTGGAGAGCTATGAGGTCTTTAAGGACTGCTTCGTGTCATACGAGAGTACCCAGAGCGATCATATCGAGAGTATATACCGGACTGAGGATCATGTCTGGACTCCGTTTACGGAGCTTCCCATTGTTCTGATCTACAACAATAAGCTGGTGGACGCGGCTTCCGCCCCGCGGGGATTTGAGGATCTGTTTGACGGGAACTGGGACGGAAAGGTGTCCTTTGCGGATCCGGGAAGATCCGGCAGCAGCTGCACGATGTTGGAAACGATGATTCAGGTCCTGCCGATGCGTGAAAATGAGGTCCTGGAACAGTTTGCCAGAGTGCTCGGCCGCCGGATGGCGGCGGGGTCAGGCGCCGTGCTCGATGAGGTGTCAGAGGGAACATATCTGGTTGGTCTGACTTTGGAGGAAACTGCGAAAAAGTATATCGACCGCGGCGCGGCGATCTCGATCGTCTATCCGCGGGAGGGAACCAGCGCGGTGGCAGACGGATGCGCGGTGATCAGGGGGGCAGAGCATGAAGAAAACGCGAAGCTTTTTGTGGATTTTATCGTGAGTCCTGATGTCCAGAGACTGGCTGTCGAGAAGCTTTACAGACGGACGGTCCGCGATGACATTATCCCGGATCAGAAGGAAGAGGGTTCGATCATGGACTTCGATCTTGGATGGGCAGTAAAAAATCAGAAATCCATTTTGGAAAGATGGGCGGCGCTCATGGCAGGAAACGGAGGTGGATCATGAAGAACTTTATCCAGAGATCCTTCCGGCGTGAGCTTCTTGTGAGTTTTCTCGCGGTGTCTGTTCTTCCATTGATCGTGTGCTGCGTGTTTCTGATCCAGATGTTTAAGGTGAAGGTCGGAAGAGATTTTGAAAAAAAAAATATGGAGCTTGCCGGTGCGGTAGAACAGCAGCTGATGACGCTGTTCGATGCTTATCATGACGCGGCGAAGAAACTGTGTACGGATCCGCTGGTTGCCGAGGCACTGGAAAAGGAGAGCTTTGGAAAGAAGAATGAAGTGTACCGAAGTCTGTACGGAGCGACCGCTGCATGCCGTGAGATGGCGGGATTTCATCTCTACAATGCGGACGGCTCCTGCCTGTACTCTACGGGAAACCGTACTTACGGACAGACGCTGCCGGTATACTGGGGGATCCTGAGAGAGGCACATGCCCATCCGAATGACTTGATCATCCGGAGTGATCTGGAGGCTAATGGTGATGAGGTCCTGAGGTTTGCCAGAGCGGTGACCGGAAATTCAGAGGAATGTTCCGGATATTTTGTGGTCACAATGACGGCGGAGCATTTCGCAAAGGCGCTCTCCGGCACATACAGCGGTCAGGATGGAATCTGTATTCTTAATGGATTCCTGGAGACCGTGTACAGCGTAGGCACGGCATCGGGGGAGACGGTCGGAGATGTTCTGAGAAGCCGTTTTCTACAGGGAGAATCTCTGACGGAGGTTTGGAACAACAATAGTATTTACGTTTCAAAGCTGGGTGACACAGGACTTTACAGTGTCCTGATCCGTCCCCATGTTTTTACGAGTGATACCACGAGATCCATGTATACAGTTCTTCTTTTCATGGCCACGGGAAGCTTTCTTTTAAGTGTTGGTGTCGCGATCGGGATCAGCTCCTTTCTCTCAAAGCCGATCCATGTGCTTCATGATGCCATGGATGAGGTTCAGGAGGGAAATCTGGATACCCATGTGGACATGGAACGTCAGGACGAGTTTGGGGAGCTGGCGGAAAATTTTAATATCATGACAAAGAGGATCTCATCCTACATGGAGGAGCGTGTGCGGCGTGAAAAGGAGCTGAACGAGACCCAGATCGCCATGATGCAGTCCCAGTTAAACCCGCATTTTCTCTACAATACCCTTGATACGATGAAGTGGGTAGCGAAGGCGAACCATATTCCAGAGATCGCGACGCTGGCGGCAAAGCTTGCGAAGATCTTAAGGACCAGCATCTCAAGCGCCCAGTTTATCACGCTGCGGGAAGAGATGACACTGGTGGAAAGCTATGCAAAGATCCAGAAGATCCGGTTTAACGGAAAGTTTGATTTCTGCTATGAGATCGCTCCTGAGACGGAGGAGATCCTGGTTCCAAAGCTCATCGTTCAGCCCATCGTGGAGAATGCGGTGATTCATGGGCTGGCGGATGCGGATGAGGGACATATTTTTGTCAGGGCGTATCTGGAAAGGAAGGAGCTTGTGATCGAGGTTTTAGATGACGGATGCGGGATCAGTGATGAAGTGATCCGACGGCTCGGAAACCGGGACAAGGAACAGAAGAATGGCCACATCGGCTTTTACAATGTGGATACGATCATCCGGCTTCATTATGGAAAAGACTACGGTCTCAGGGCAGAGCGGCTGGCTGCAGGAGGAACAAAGGTAACGATAAGAATACCGGTGAATGGCTATGGACAGCCGGATCCCGGTATGGAAAACAGATCCTGATGACCAATAGGGAAAGGAAATAAGGAAGGGGGGAGCTGTTATGATAAAGGTGATCGTTGTAGATGACGAGCGGTTCGTCCGGATGGGCATTGTCGGTGAGACGGATTGGGGCTCGCTGGGATGCGAGGTTGTCGGTGAGGCGGAAAATGGATTGGACGCATTGGAGCTGGTCCATGAAAAAAATCCGGACCTGATGATCTGTGATATCCGGATGCCTAAGATGAACGGTCTTGAGATGTTAAAGAAGCTTCGGGAAGAGAAAAATCCGGTACAGGTGATCTTTCTGACCGCGTACAGCGAGTTTTCCTACGCCAGAGAGGCATTGAAGCTTTACGCATTTGATTATCTGTTAAAGCCTTCCGAGGACGGAGAGCTGGAGAGCGCGATCCTAAGGGCAAAAGAGCGGATCGAGACGGATCGGGAGAAGCGAAGAGATACCGGTCTGAGCAGATCTGTCCCGGATAAGGCACCGGAAAGGGAGCAATATCCTGGAGCTTTGGAAAGTGACGGACCGGAGAGCAATGCCACGGTGATCCGGCTCTGTCTGCCATTTGATGAGAATACCGCAGGTCTTACCGGATACGTCCGGGACGCGGTGCTTTATATGGCATCTCATTACGGGGAAAGTACGATCAATGTGGCGAAGATCGCAGGTGCGGTGGGAATCAGCGAAGGCCACCTGAGCCACTGCTTCAAGAAAGAGACGGGATATACGGTGATGGGGTGGCTCACGCGGTACCGGATGAAAAAGGCAGTGGAATTGCTTTCAGACCACCGGAACAAGGTATACGAGGTGGCGGAAAAAGTCGGATATAAAGATATTGCGTATTTTTCTAACACATTTAAAAAAATTGCGGGTGTTGCTCCATCGGAGATACAGGAAAAATAATCATGATCCTGAAAAAACAGGCCGTTGGAGACCGTCAATGGAAAAGGTAAGAATTAAAATGAAAATACAGGAGGAATCAGTATGAATGTAAAGATGTTTGGGGAGATCTGTGATGCGTTTGGACCGAGCGGATTTGAGGAGGATGTAATCCGCACGGTTGCGAAGTACTGCAAAGGTCTGGAGCTGGAAAATGACGCGATGAATAACCTTTATGCGCGTATGCCCGGTGAGGATCCGGAGAAACCGGTCGTGATGCTGGATGCCCATACGGATGAGTGTGGATTTATGGTACAGAGCATCAGAGAGAATGGAAGCTTGGAGATCCTCATGCTCGGCGGCGTGATCATCACGAACCTTCCGGCGCACACAGTAATGATCCGGACCAGAAGCGGGAAACTTGTGCGGGGAATCATTTCTTCCAAGCCGATCCATTTTATGAATGAGGCAGAGCGGGCCTCCCAGTCGTTGAGTATTGAGACGCTGAGCGTGGATGTCGGCGCAGTGAGCAGGAAAGAAGTAACAGAAGTATTCGGCATTTCCATCGGAGATCCGGCAGTCCCGGAAGTTACATTTTCCTACGATGAGGAACGTGACCTCTGCTTTGGAAAAGCGTTTGATAACCGTGCAGGCTGTGCATGCATTATCGACACCATGACCCGTCTGTGCGGGGAGAAGGATCAGCTGGCGGTACGGGTGACCGGGGCGTTTGCGGCTCAGGAGGAGGTTGGAACAAGAGGTGCCACAGTTACATCCCAGATTGTCCGTCCGGACCTGGCGATTGTTTTTGAGGGATCCCCGTCGGATGATTTTTATTTCAGTGCGGCCCAGACCCAGGGGCACATGCGGGGCGGTGTCCAGATCCGCAGGATGGATAAGAGCTATATTTCCAATCCGGTGTTTATCGAGTATGCGGAGGAGCTTGCGAAGAAATTCGGAATCCCATTTCAGGAGACGGTCCGCCGCGGCGGAAGTACGAACGCGGGAAAGATCAGCCTGACAGCAAAGGCAGTTCCGGTCCTGGTTCTCGGCGTCCCGAGCCGGTATGTCCATACCCATTATAATTTCTGCGCGAAGTCCGACCTTGAAGCGGCAGCAGATCTTGCGGTGGAAGTGATCCGGGGACTTGACGCGGAAAAGATCCGCCATATCTGCAGACAGGATATTTTAAAATAAGAAGACCCCAGGGACCTGAAAACGGCAGTGTCCCTCGGGCGAGTGAAGACAGAACAACAGAAAAAGCGTTCGGATCCATAGGAATGGATTCCGGACGCTTTTTCCGTAAAAATGAGGAACTAAATGAGAAAACGCAGAGGCGGAGGTTTATGGGGGTTATGCCTCTAATTTTTTCCCGGTGATCATCTCGTATGCTTCCAGATATTTCGCGATAGTCTTATCGACGATCTCCTGCGGAAGTGTCCAGTCGTTGCCCGGATGGGAAGTGAGCCAGTCGCGGGCGAACTGCTTGTCGAAGGACGGCTGACCGTGACCCGGCTCATAGCCTTTTGCCGGCCAGAAGCGGGAGCTGTCCGGTGTGAGCATCTCGTCACCGATCACGAGGTTGCCCTCCTCGTCAAGACCGAATTCGAATTTTGTATCGGCGATGATGATTCCCTTTGCGAGGGCGTACTCTGCACATTTTTTATATAAAGCGATAGTGCTGTCACGAAGAAGCTCCGCATACTCGCGGCCCTTTCCCGGGAAGTATTTCTCGAGATGGTCGATGCTCTGCTCGAAGGAAATATTCTCATCATGGTCGCCGATCTCAGCCTTTGTGGACGGAGTATAGATCGGCTCCGGGAGTTTATCGGATTCCTTTAAGCCTTCCGGAAGACGGATTCCGCAGACGGTACCGTCTTTTTTGTAGCTTGCCCAGCCGCTTCCTGTAATATATCCGCGGACGATGCACTCGATCGGCAGCATATGTAACTTGCGGCACATCATCGTCTTTCCTTCAAATTTTTTCTGCTGGAAGAACTCCGGCATATCCTTTGTATCAACGGAGATCATATGGTTCGGGAGAATATCCTTTGTCAGGTCAAACCAGAATTTGGACATCTGGGTCAGAACAGCACCTTTGGAGGTAACCTCATTGTGAAGGATCACGTCAAAACAGCTGATACGGTCGGTGGCAACCATGATCAGGCTGTCGCCATTGTCATAAATTTCGCGTACTTTTCCTTCTTTGATCGGTTTTAATTCCTGCATGTCTACACCTCTTCATTATATTTTCTTATACAGCGTTTGTCGTATCATGAAAACGCTGAGCGAACTTACAGTAAAGTTACCATTAAATGGCGGTTTCTGTCAATGTTCAATTTGCACAATATTTACATAAGAAAAAATAAATGTTTTGGAAATTGAAGAATAGTTGCAATTTCAAAAGTTTTTGACTGAATACTTAAAAGATTTGCTAATAATTATAAATAAGGCATAATAATATAAAACGAGACATTTATAAGAAACGGAAAGCGCAAAGGAATCGGATTTTTCCGATGCTTCGCATTTTGAATCGGCAAAATTCGCGGCCACAACTGTATCATACGGAATTTTCCGTTCAGAAAATTCCTACCCGGGAAAAGTAATGAAAAGTTCCTTGACTTAATATATCGGAGCGGCAGAGAAACACAAGGCGATTCAGGCATTGAGAGATGTACTAATATATAAGAAAACATTTATAAGAATCGACTGCCGTTTTTTGTAAACGGAATTTTCCGGGCTGAAGAATCTGTATCATGCAGTTGTGGATTCTGGTGGTTTATGTAAAAAATTTCAAAAACCCCTTGACCGGTAGTTACAACCAAATCCTATAATCAATGGCAACAACCGATAGAAACAATCGGATCACAGGATCGTAAATCGGGCGTGTTCTGTGCGCCGGGAGATTTGCATCCGGCAGCAGGGACAGGAGCGGAAGATCCATGAGAGTATACGGCTGAAAAAAAGTAATAGGATCAGACAATATGAAGGAGGAAACTATCATGAAGGAGTTTGTTTATTCGTATCCAATGAAGGTATATTTTGGAGAAGGCGCGGCAAGAAAGGCGATCGCGGCAGAACTTGGAAGGTTTGGAAAGACTGTGATGCTTGCATACGGCGGAGGTTCGATCAAAAAATCGGGAGTTTACGACGAAATGAGATCTCTGCTCACGGAAGCAGGGAAGGAGATCGTGGATTTTTCCGGGATCATGCCGAATCCTACATATGCGAAGGTACAGGAAGGTGCAGCTCTTGTCAGGGAAAAGAAAGTAGATTTTATCCTGGCTGTCGGCGGCGGAAGTGTCATTGACTGCTGCAAAGTAATCTCTGCGCAGGCAGTTCTTGATGAGGATATCTGGGACATGGAATATGGTAAGGGAAAATTCCCGACGACCGGGATCCCGATGGGAGCTGTTGTCACAGCATCCGGAACAGGTGCGGAGATGAATGCCGGGTCCGTGATCACTTGTGAGGAAAAAATGTGGAAGGGACCGATCTTTGGCACTGCGGCATCATTTGCGGTCCTGGATCCGTCCTACACGATGACGGTACCGAAGATGCAGGTGCTCTCCGGCGCATTTGACACATTGAGCCATGCGATGGAAACATATCTCGGGACTTCCGATCAGGACAATGTTTCCGATGATGTGGCATTAGCAGTCATGAGAAATACGGTTGTCAATATGCGGAGCGTTCTTGTGGATATCAATGATATTCAGGCGCGAGGCAATCTGATGTGGGATTCTGCGATGGCGGAGAATGGAATCCTGAAAGTGGGCCGTGTGACCGATTTCCAGGCTCATCAGATCGAGCATCAGCTTGGAGTTTATACGGACTGCAACCATGGACAGGGTCTTGCGGTGATCCAGCCGGTTTACTATCGTCATATTTTGAAAGACGCAGAAGAAAAATTCACACGTTTTGCGAAAGCAGTGTTTGGCGCTGATACAGCAGAGGGCGGAATAAAAGCATTGGAAGAATTTGTGAAAGAATGCGGTTTTCCGACGAAGATGAGCCAGCTGGGATCAAATGTGGAGATCACACCGGAGGTACTCCGGAAAGTTGCTGATACCTGCAATATCATAAAGACAAATCCGCGTGAACTGGATCGCGAAGAAATATATCAGATCCTGATGGAGTGCATGTAAATGCCGGAAATGCGTACGGCAGCGGCAGCGGATCTTGATGGACAGAAAATTTTCTGAATTGTAAATGCTGAAAGATGCGGCTGAGGACAGATCCTGCGGCTCTATAATAGAAAGAACCGGCAGGATCTGTCTGCAGTGTGCAGGCGGGAAATATCCGTGCATGATGACAACTGCAGGGGACTTTGCAAAGATACACTTGACAATTCGAAGAAATGATGATAGGATTTGGGTTACATAAGGGTGTAGTTTTTGGTCCGGGGTCGCCCAGAAAAAACAATGCCGTGCGACAGAGACTGCAGACAGACTCTGCCACAGCTTAACTCCGAAGAGAGTGCCAGTAAGGGCTTGTACTGGTTTCGACGGGGACTTTGAAGCTGGTGAAGCTATCCGCATGCAATGCGTTAAATGGCAAACTTAAATATAAACGCTAACGACGAATTAGCATACGCAGCCTAATTTAGGCAGCTGTCGGCCTTAGAAGACCTGCATTTTAAGTCACCGGCATCATTTAAAGCAGGAAACGACACGTGCAAAGCTTTGCGCACGTGGGCGTATCATGAAGCTACCAAACGAGTCAGGATGTCTGCTTTCGGGCGCGGGAGGGAATTTTAAATAACAGACTATGATAGTAGAAGAACAGGGGATTGGTTTTCGGACAGGGGTTCGATTCCCCTCAGGTCCACGACAAAAGCCGCGTATTTACGCGGCTTTTTAGTTTTTGTGTTGCATTTCGTGTTGCATATTTAGCAGGGCTTTGTACCAGCCGTTCGGATCGGCTTCACGAAGTGCATTTATAATCTCAATGGCGGACTTCTCTTTTTCTGAAGCACTTCCGTCCAGAAGCGAGTCAAAATAATTGTCTATGGTCTCATCGACCTTTTCCCGTTCCTCTGAAAATGTATGTGTGTATACGTTTTTCATAACCCGATCAGAAGACCATCCGCCGCGTTCCTGCGCATATTTATCCGGGATCCGAAGCATTGCCATTACAGATGCATTAAGGTGCCGCAGATCGTGGAATGTCATGTGAGGTAGGTCATGCTGCTCTAAAAGAGATACCCAACGCATGTAAATTGCATGTCCGCTCAGGGTGATCAACGGATCATCTGGTTTCTTCCCAGAGATATTCTTGTCGATCAATGCCTGAATATAATTCGGGATGTGATGCTTACGCAGACGGGCTTCCGCTTTGCCGCTTTCCTTTACCGTTGGAGTCTGTCCGATGTCAACGATAACACGGTCCAGGGTAATGTACCCGTTAGAGATATCTCGAACACGGATTCCACGGATCTCAGACATAGAGTAGCTGAGCCAGCAGGCCAGGAGACACGGCAGCTCGATTTCCGTATCTTTAATGATTTCCAGCACAGTTTTTGCAGGAATAAGATTTTTAACTTTCTTAGGTATCTTAGGCAGCCTTACATCATAGTTATCGTTCGGATAAAAATAGTTTATAACACTTCGTATGTAGCTGTAAGTGTTTCGAACAGTCTTGGGCGATATAGGTGCTTTCGTTTTTGTTGAACGTTTTGAGGGGCGCTTCGTATCGTCATCAACAGCTTTCTGTAAGTCCTCTGTGGTGATGTCTTTAAGCTTCTTTTCCATCAGGAAAGCATAGGAGTCATATTGTTCTTTTGAATATCCCTGGATGGTGGTACCTGAAAGCGATGGACCGATGGCTTCTACGTACTTCTTCATTGCATCTTTCAGCAAAATGTTTCCGTTTTTTTGACGTTTCCGGCTGACATTGGTGTCACGATCCTGTTGAAATTCGGCGGCCTGACGCTCAGCATCCGCTTTCCCGCGTCTTGATGGGTCATCACTGGTAAATGATTCATAAATTCGTTTATCCTTCCATGTACCTGATTTCGTGTCAAATACACGCTCGGTGTGACTGTATACCAGACACCTCCAGGATCCGGAGGGTAGCTTTTTCGCAGTAGCCATGTATATCAATTCTCCTTTCCATGTTGCGACGTCGCAACGGCCCGATTTTGGGTATAAAAAGAACACCCCTTGCCAGGGTGCTCGGAAAATGATATAATTCAGGTGTTCTAAGTCTGATTTATATCTTCCGGAGCATCCGGCAAGAGAAAATCTATGTAAAGCCGTTCGGTGTTACCAGCACCGGGCGGTTTTACATTTTATGGAAGTTTAAAGAGTTATAGTAGATCGCTGATCCGGATCGTCAAGCCATCGTAAATTCCAACAGGAATCTCCTGGCTGAACGTGTAAATTGCTGGAGCTGCATCGTCTTCATAATGGTACACGGTGGTTCTTTCCTTGGCAGGATCCACGATCCAGTATTCCCGGACGCCGGCCTGGGAATAGATCGTGTTCTTCAGGCCATAGTCCATCTTCCGGCTGGCCGGCGAGACAATCTCAAAAATGAGGTCCGGAGCTCCGGAGCATCCTCGGTCGTTCAGCTTATTTGGATCGCAGATCACGGAAACGTCGGGTTCCACCCAGTCCTTATCATCGGCATCGAGGTTGACGGCGAAGGGAGCCGGGTAGACCTCACAGGATCCGTGGTGATCAGTAATGTACTGATTAAAGAGAGCTGTCAGTTTGCTCACGAGTTTCTGGTGGATCCGGCTCGGAGGAGCCATATCATAGAATTTGCCGCCAATTAGTTCGGCACGTTCGCCTTCCGGAAGATTCCAGTAATCCTCAGATGTATAATTGTTTTTTAATAATGGCATTGTAACACCTCCGTGAAAATTCGTTATGAGTCCTTAGAAGATAACTTCTTTTGCTGTTCACGCTCGAGTTGTTTAATACTTTTTTCAGGTGTGGGAAGATTTTCGGGCATAGTACCGCCGAGATCAGCAATTGTTTGCCGAACTTTTTTCCCAACTTCATAGTGAGTTTGATTAGCGCTTTCTTTACCTGTAACATGATCACGTCTTAACTTAGCCTCTGTCTGAGTGGCGCGGAAAAGATTGGCTGCCAGCTCTTCATGCCCCATATAATCTAAAATATCTTGATTCTTTTTGAGTTTTTTTCTGGCATGTATTTCTTTCCGGGATAAACCACCGTAAAGCCCCTGATAGCCTTTATTTTGAAATATTGCATAATCGATAGGTTCAATAACACCAGCGTTATGAGCGGCATCTGCCAAGGATTTATTATGATCTTTCATTTCCTGGCGGATTGATAGGCGCTTCTGGTCATCACTAAGTTCTTCGTAGTTTTCTAACAATTCTTGTTGTCTTGTTTTGATTGCAAAGTATGTTTGACCGAGGGCAATTACCTTTTTATTAGGATCACCATTTTGGACAATTAAATAACAAGCATAACGTGATAATTCATAATCTATAAGCTTGCGATCAGCTCCAGAGCCGATTGAAACCATTTTTCCCACCTGGGAAAAATGGTCGGAGGGATTATTGGAACTATTAGAACAAGCCTCTTTTGCTTTATCTATCACATTTAAAAATTTATCCCAGCGCTTATACTCCAATGCAAGTTGGAGCTCTCTGGCATACCAAACTTCCTGCCCATATTCATTGATGTGCTTAATTGATTCAAACAAAGATTCAGTATAATTGTTTTCTTCTTCTGGCGTGAGATCTTTTGAAAGTGCTCTGTTTCGAATCTCCATTACCTTTGCTTCGAATTCTTCTTGCGTCATATCAGTACCTCCGGCACGATTGTTTTGATTATTATCATTATAGAAAAAGAAATCGTCCACCTTCTTTCAAATTGTATGCTCTATATCTTTTCCATCACCGCCAAGTGCGGTTCAAACATGATCACATATCCATCCAGCTCTGTGTAGCAGCCATATTTTTCCCGATAGCATTCCAAGGCTTCATTCAGAAATTCTTCTGACACTTCCAGACATTCTGCTAATTCATGCAAGTTATGGCAATGGTTCCGGTATCCCAGGATGATCCCGGAGAGTCCGACCCGGCGGTCATAGGCGCGGAGACGGGCGAGATGTTCCTGCTTTCGGCAGGCAGGATCATTCAGATCCAAGATATTCCCATAGGAAGTATAATGGTGTTCCAGTTCTTCCGCGAGAGTGTCCGCAGTCTGGGCGGAACTCAGGCCGGAGCGGATCGCGATCGATCCATCTATATAAAGACCGTGAAGACAGTCGCTTTTAAACTTCACATAATCGACAGGGACATTCTGTTCGTATGCCTCCTGTTCCAGTTTTTCAGCTGCAGTCACCAGCACCAGCTCCTATTTCTTATTTCTTCGGTTCTTGACAAAATCGGCATAAGCACGAATGTCTTCTAATTCATCCTCGGTGAAATCATCACCATCGAAGTGGGCGGCGATGGTGGTGGGTTTAGATTCCAAATCATTCAGCTTATCTATACGAGAAGTATGGACGATTTCTCCATCAACTAATTTTTCAGTATCTATACAGAGTTCCTTGGTGATTTTCAGAACATTACTAATGTTTGAATTTGCCACGCCTCTTTTTAAAATGCTATCCAAAGTGGTCCAGGGCATACCAATGATATCGCAAAAACGTTTTAAGCTGCCATAGCGTTCAATAATAAGTTCTTTAAGAGATGCTTCCAAATCATTCATCTGCGTACCTCCTTTTTATAAAGACATCATATCATTGAAATCTCGAAAAATCAATATAAAGAATTGATAAAGCAAAAAATATTCTCGAAAATTCATAAAAACCAATTGACAATCTCGAAAAATCGTTTATACTAAAATTGTAATCACGAAAAATCGAGAAGCGAGGTGATGAGATGTATAGAAATCTTGAGGCTGAGATAGCTAGAGCCGGAATTACACAGAGCAGATTAGCAGAAGAGCTTGGAATTACACCAACGACGCTGTCTCTTAAGTTAAACGGGAAAAGCAATTTATCTCTTCAGGAATGTGTAAAGATCAAAAGATTTCTGGGAGCTAATGAGACAATCGATTATCTGTTTGCGACAGAAGATGAGAAGGGAGCGTGAGAGAGATGGATAAATCATTGCTGAATGCAATGAAGATTATTTCATGTGAACTGGGAGTCATTATTGGTCTTTTGCTTTCAATTGGCATTAGGCTCTGAAAGGAGGAGTAAGTGGTGTGGATCACAAGTAAAATGTGGGGGCTTCTGAATGTGCGGGTAAGCCAGTTGGAGAGACAGAAGAGTTTGCCAGCGGATGAGATTACTGAGGCGGTGCGCAAATATCTGAAAGAAGAACTACGGACTGCCGGATCGGTAATGGATAAGAAGAATGAGGAACATGTATATGTTTCGGAAAGAATTACCAACATTTCTGAACTGGAGCGGATCATAGAGAAAGAACGCAATGCATTATCGATGTTGTTGTCCCAACTTGAAAAAGAGGATATTCCGATCGATGAAGTGAGGAAAAGAATTAAAGGAATTTTGCAGCTTCATAATCAGGCATCCTCTTTTGAATTTCATGTAGAGCGGAGAAAAACTACAGACCGTATTTCGTGAGATCAATAGAATCTTCGAATTTGTCAAGTAAATTGCAGTTGCCGCCATTCGGACATGAAAAGTATTTTATAGATTCGTCCTGCTCATAGGGTGGTAATTTACTATTTTCAACAATGGAACAGGTGGCATAAAGAAAAGATGCATTGTCTGTGTATGCATTTATCTGGTATTTACCAGTGATAATAACGCGATCTTCAAGAAAAGGACAGCGCACATTCTTAGCGATGGTTGTGTAATAGGACATTCAAAGTCTCCTTTCTTCTGTACTCGGCTCTGGCGGGAGCCTGTATGGAAAGTATAACGCTAAGGAGACATAGAAGCAAGTGACTACCTGTTTGCAACAGAAAACGAGAAGGGAGCGTGAGAACGATGGAGAAAGGGATGTGAAGAGAATGCATTCAATCATGGCTGAAATTACAGCAGGAGATATAGTTGGACTTTCGATGGTATTAACAGCCATTGTGCTGTTAGTGATGAGTATCGTCTGGGCGATAAGGAGCAAAGGCTGTTCACTGGGACCGATGGGCTTAAGCATTGCAGCAGCATTTATCAGTTGGATGAGAACAGCCATTGCACATTTTTTATAACTTCAGTTTCACGATATTTTCTAGGCTCTTGGAAATGTTGTGAAGATCTTCATCAGGAGACTTTTTTGAAGCGTAATTATCTGCAAAAGGAGTTGACTTGGCCGGATTAAAAGAAAAAGATCCTTCGTACTTATGAGTGGTCGAATGATATTTTATTTTACAGAGAATGAGAAGGGAGTGTGAGAGAGACGGAAACCATAATAACTTTTGAAATTGCGGGTGAGCAGTACACGATGTTTGTGGAAGGTATTCTGAAAAAGAAATATTACTTGTCCAAAGAAAATAAGGGAAGTGTGCTGGCAGATCCAATTCCGGTAAAAGTTACAGCCAGCACAATGAAAGAAGCAATTATGTACTGGCTGGAATGTTTACAGGCCTATATGAGAAAAAAGAGATTTCAGAAGAAAAGTCAATCCGGTCGCGGCTGTGCCGGAAATTGCTCCAGAAGAAATATCGGTTAGAAATTTGTTTATCACGTTAGATTTCTTTTCTGGAGTGATGTATGGATTTTTTAATTCGTATAGTAACTCTTCGATTAGTTTCTTACAGTCATCAGGGAGATCTGAGGAAGATACATCGACAGAAATTTCGTTGTAGTTACTGCTTACGGTGTTCTGTGATCCATTGATGAAAATGGAATTATCGCCCTTGAATAGAGGAGCTGGTTCTGGTTCTTTATATCCGTTTTCGGCAAATTTTATGCCTTCTACAGTAAGGGCAAATTGCCAGAATCCAGAAGCGCGTGCTGTGAGACGAATGTAACCGTACTCCTCTAAGAGAGCTAAAGAGTCAGTTATTTCCCTTTTTTCAATGGGTGACATGTTTGTAAACCGAATAGAAGATCCGCGCATATTTGTATCTTTATAGCGATTGTAGGCATCAGTTAATAGTTGTAGTTCGGTTTGTTGCATAGTTAATCTCCTTTCTTTTGTACTCGGCGGTGCAACGCCTGTACAGAAAGTATAACGCAATGGAGATGTGAGAGCAAGCATACAAAGATGCGGAAGGGGTGAAAGAGTATGCCGAAGTTAAAACCAAATATACAGGAAGAACGGAACAGGATCGTTCGTGCATGTATTGCGGGGAATAAGGAGCGGCTGGCGATCGATGATGCCGCTCTGGCTATTAAGGTCGGGGTGACGAAGAAAACGATTCAGAATAAGTATCACCGGCCGGAGACGTATTCCCTGGATGAGATGCAGAAAATCGCAACTGTATTAAAATTCACTCCGATCCAGGCAGCATCTGTGCTCCTGGGCCGGGAACTTACGTCAAAAGAAATCAAGGAATTTATCCTGCTGTGAGAGGAGGTGAAACAGATGCATGAGATCAATAAAAGGACGGCAGGCGCTCTGCCAGCACTGCGGAAGGATCTGGAATATATCCCGGTTTGCAGTGATCCATGGGGAGTATGTGTGTCCGAATTGCACAAAGAGGGAGCAATCCTCAAGGAGATCCACATCCGGATCGAACGGCAGAACACACTGTACAACGCGATGGAAAAAATGATGTGTGTGTTTGGCAGCGTGTCCTGCCTGGGAATGGTGTATGTCCTGGCCAGACTGGTTATTGGATAAAAAAGATCCCCATGGCGAGCGGCAACTCGTAGGGGATCAAGTAAAAAATATTTACAAGTCTATTTTAGGAGAAAGAAGGAAGAAAATCAATGGGAAAATTGATCAGGGTTTCAACGGACCTGCAGGTAACAATCCACGATTATCCGGAAGGATCATATCAGGCACAGAATAAAGTGCTTCGCAAGCTGATCGGTGATGACTGTGAGCTTCATGAGGTGGTGAAACCCAGAAGGCTCTATTCCAAAATAAAGACTGCCAGCAAAGAACTGAAGGAGGATTCCTGTATCGTTATGCTGGTCGATGAGGGAGGCCTTTTAAAATCCCTAGAGCCGAACATCCTTGCAAGCTGGCTTTATGAAACAGATCAGCATGGCTTCCCGATTGCTGGAAATGTGCTTTTTGTAGGGACAGGCTATACCGATATGGGATTTGATATTTGTGGAATTTCTGATGAGATAGCGGAAGCTTTGCAGCAGGAGCTTAAAGAGAAATCTGCAGAATGGAGAGGATAATGCCTGCGGAAAAGTACATACTCCCGGACCGAGATGCCTGGCTCGATGCGAGGAAGAACCACATCGGCGGATCGGATGCAGCGGCCTGTGTGGGGAGAAATCCTTACAAGGACAATGTGCAGCTATGGGAGGAGAAGATGGGTCTGGTACTTCCGGAAGATATTTCAGATAGGGATTATGTCCGGTATGGAACAGAAGCGGAGAAGTATCTCCGCGCTCTGTTCGCCCTGGATCATCCGGAATACCAGGTGTTCTATGATGAGAACAACATGTTCCTGAACCCGAAATATCCGTGGATGCACGCCTCTCTCGATGGCGAGCTGATTGACCAGAGAGGGCGGCATGGGATCCTGGAGATCAAGACGACAAACATTCTGCAGAGTGCGCAGAAGAAAAAATGGGACAACCGGATCCCGGATAATTATTACTGCCAGGTTCTTCATTATCTGGCAGTCACGGAATACGATTTTGTGGTTCTGAAAGCCCAGCTGAAAAGTGAATGGGATGGAGAGCTGCAGATCGAGGTCCGTCACTATTTTATTGAACGCGAAGAGGTTGAGGAGGACATCCGGGAGCTGGTAGACGCAGAAAAGAAACTTTGGGACTGCGTGGAGAGCGGAAGGCGCCCGGATCTGATCCTTCCGGTCATATAGGAGGATGCAAAGTGGAGTTAAAGATTTACAGTCCGGCAGAGGACGGATTCATTAAGAAGATCGAATGGAACTATGAAGAGCTGAAGAAAGAGATCGAGGTACGGTCCGCGGAGTATGCGGCTTCAGTCTACACGGATGATTCGATCAAGAATGCAAAGGCGGACCGCGCACAGCTGAATAAATTCAAGGATGCTTTAAACGGAAAGCGCCTGGAGGTCCGGAGACAGATGCTGGAACCGTATGAGGAGTTCGGCGCACAGATCAAATCCTTGACGGACATTGTCCAGGGTGCGATCGACAACATCGACGGCCAGGTGAAGGATTATGAGAACCGGCAGAGGAAGATGAAGGAGGCAAAGATCCGGGAGTTCTATGATGAGAACATCTTCGATATGGAGAAGTATCTTCCGTTTGAGCGTGTGATCAAGCCGGCTTATCTGAATACTTCAACATCGATGAAGTCCATCAAGGAGGAGATCCTTGCAACGATCCAGAAGGTTTCGGAAGGGATCGCAGTCCTCAATGAGGTGGACAGTCCGTATGTGGCAGATATGAAAGCTGTCTTCTTAAAAACGTACGACATCGGAGCGGCCCTGGCAGAAAAGAACCGCCTGGAAGCCGCAGAACGCAAGAGACAGGAATATGAAGCAGAACGCGCAAGACAGAAGGTTGCGCGTGAGGCAAGGGAGAAAGCAGAGGCGGAAGCACTGGTGCAGGCAGGAAAGAAAGAGGCAGAAGTAACGGCAGCAGTTCCGGAGCCGGCAGCAGGAGAGACTTCCGGGATGAAAAAGAAAAGCGAACCGGTTGGTGTCCTCGACTTCCGCGTCTATGTGACGGAGTCCCAGATGCAAAAATTACAGAAGTTTTTAAAAGATTCCGGAATTCGTTATGAAGAAATTCCGATGTAAGAAGGAGGAAGAAAACAATGGCAGTAGGAAACAGCTTAACAGCAAAGAAACAGAATTCAGACCGAGTGGAGTTTGAAGTAGCAGGAGAAAAGATCACACTGACCCCGCAGATCGTCCGTGATTACCTGGTCAGCGGTGATAAGGAGCGTGTCTCCATGCAGGAGGTTGTGATGTTCATCAACCTCTGCAAGTATGCCGGACTGAATCCGTGGTTAAAAGAAGCGTACTGCATCAAGTACGGGAGCGAGCCGGCGACAATGGTGGTTGGTAAGGAAGCATTCATGAAGCGTGCGGAGAAAACGCCAGGCTTTGACGGTTTCGAGGCGGGTGTGATCGTCCTTTCCGGGGATGAACTGATCTACCGGAAGGGAACCCTGAAACTGCCGGATGAGGAGCTTGTGGGAGGTTATGCGGAGGTATTCCGGAGGGACCGCACCCATTCCTATCGCGTGGAGGTCTCCTTTGATGAGTATGCGGCCAGAAAGAAAGATGGCAGCTTAAACAGCCAGTGGTCAAAGAAGCCGGCGACGATGATCCGCAAGGTTGCTCTGGTCCAGGCATTAAGAGAAGCGTTCCCGGAGAACTTCTCCGGTCTCTACAGTGAGGAAGAGGCAGGAACAGAGGAGACGAGCTTCCTGACACCGCCGGACATGCCTGTAACCGATCAGGGGCCGGCAGCGATCCCGGAACAGGAACAGCCTACAACACCGCCGGTACAGCCGATGACAGAAAATGCCCAGATGGATATGGCGGCTGCGTTTTTCAATAAATGATCAGCCTGCTTAGGGAGGAGGTGAGGAAGATGGCAAAGATCACGTTTGAATCGATCGCCGGCGGAGAGCTGGCAGAACGTTTCCGGGTTGCACTGGCTCAGATCGGCAGAAATATCATGGACCCGAACTCTGATCCGGATGCATCCAGAGGAATGACGATCAACCTGAAGTTCAAACCGAATGAGTCCGGAGGGATCAACGTTGAGTTCGATATCAAGACAAAACTTGCAGGATTCAGAAAGGGCAAATCCCTGTTCCTGATCGGCCAGGATGCGAAGACCGGCCGGATCGAGATGTCCGAGTATGGCAATAACCGTCCGCAGGTGGCAGCGTACACTGCAGTGGAGCGGACGGAAGAGAAACCATTTGATCCGGAGACCGGGGAGATCCTGGACGAGGAGAGAAAAGGACCGATTGACTTAAGAGCGTAAATGAGAGGAGAAAACCATGTTAGAAGGATTAAAAGAAGCGATGCAGTACCTGATCGGAGTCGGCAATGAGGCGGAAAAGGTCCAGGTCCTGGAAATCTGCGGCGAGACCTATGCAAATAAGCGTCTGGAGCGTTACGGAGCACCGAAGAGAGCGGCAGCAATTGAGGCGTCATCCCTGTCAGCACTGGTCGATTACATTAAATCACTTTCGAATGAATTCTCGACAAGTCGGATGATCATCCAGATCGAGGATCCGGAAGAGGTAAATCTTATTTCTGAATTGAACATCGAGAGAAAAAGAGAATGCCTGTTCTCCTGCAAGGCAGAGATCTCGAAATTCCGTTTTGATAACTGGTATGATCAGGAGCGTTTCATGATCGAGATCCAGTCCAATTTTGTTCCGAGTTCGGACCGTGACGTTCTGATCAAGTTCGCGGGAAATGTGGAGCAGAAGAACAGTGCAACATTCTCGGACGATGGAAAGACTCAGGTCGCTACGATGAACGTTGGAGTTGCGTCAAAGTCAGATGTGATCGTACCGAATCCGGTTCTCCTGGCACCGTACCGCACCTTCCAGGAAATCGAACAGCCTTTCTCGAACTTTGTGTTCCGGATGGCGGACAAACAGACTCCGGCCTTCTCCCTGATCGAAGCGGAGGGCGGCGTCTGGAAGAACGAAGCAGTGAGCCGCATTAAGGAATATTTCAAGAAAGCGCTTGCGGATATGCCGGAGGAGATCCAGAACCGGATCGTGATCATCGGATAAAAAATGTAAACAGGCGGCCATCCCTCTTTCTGATATATGTCACAGGAATCCCGGTGCTCCGGCCGCCGGCATCGGGAAATGAAGGAGCAAGGATGAACAGCAGACAGAAAGGCGCCCGCGGAGAGCGGGAGCTTGCGAAGATCTTCCGGGAACATGGATATGACGCAAGACGCGGACAGCAGTATTGCGGAGCGTCCGGAGATGCCGACGTGATCGGTCTTCCAGGGATCCATGTGGAATGTAAGCGAGTTGAGAAGTTAAATCTTCTGGACGCAGTCGGGCAGTCTGTGAGAGATGCAAGGGATGATGAGCTCCCGGCGGTCTTTCACCGGCGTGACCGGTCGGAATGGCTTGTGACCATGCGTATGGAAGACTGGTTTACCCTCTTTCGGGAGTGGGAAGCCGGACAGGATTTAAAAGAGAAAGCAGAAAGGTAGGTGACTGCCTTTATGAATTATATCGCCCAGATCAATGCGTTCTGGGATTCGGCCACAACAAATCCGTTGTCTACAGGGCAGGTGTCGTTATACTTTGCGTTATTGCATGTATGCAACAGGAGCAACTGGACAGAGTGGTTTGCAGCGCCGAATCAGGTGCTCTCGGTACTGACGGGATTATCGAGGTCAGGAATACTGAAAGCGAGAAACGAATTGAAGCAGAGAGGGCTCATTGACTTTCAGGAAAAAGCAACAAAAGCGACCAGATATAAGATCACTATAGCAAATAGTACGCAAGTTAGTACGCAAATTGGTGTGCAAAACAGTACGCAAGATGGTGTGCAAGTTGGTATGCAAATTAGTGACACATTATATAAACATAAACAGAAACAAAACATAAAGAATACTGCTACCGCAGTACAAGAAATGCCAGAGCTTTTTGAAGAACAGATTGCCGCGATTCGAGAATTTTATGATTCCGTTTGTGGGTCGTATCCCCGCCCGGTAAAGCTGTCTGAAGCGAGAAAAGAGGAGATCCGTGCCAGACTGAGGGACGGTTATACCGTCGAGGACTTCCGGAAACTCTTTGAACTGGCAGAAGCAAGCGATTTCCTGAAGGGGAACAATAACCGGAGCTGGTCAGCAACGTTTGACTGGCTGATCGCTGATGCCAATATGGCGAAGGTACTGGCGGGCAATTATGCAAACCGGACCGTCAGCGCAAATAAAGCGCAGAAGAAGTCTGCTGGCCGTTTCGCAAACTTTACAGAGCGGCAGTATGACTATGACTCGATGATTTTCCAGGAACGCGTGGAAAAGGCAAAGGAGCAGGAAGATGGACGAACAGGAGAAAACAGGGGTGGCGGAAGAGACCAGGATTCCGGAGAAAAAATATTACCTGGATGTGAACCTTGAGGAGGCGGAGACCAACATTCACGCCTGCCTGAGGGATGCGGCCAGAAACGTGATCGCAGTTGGGTTCTACCTCAAGAGGATCCGGGACAAGGAGCTGTACCTGGATGCCGGATATAAAAATATCTGGGACTATGCTGCGGCCACGTTCGGATTCAGTAAATCAACGGCCAGCCGGTACATGGCGAGAAACGACCGGTTCTCCGTGGATGGAAACAGCCCGAAGCTGGCTGAGCAGTACCGAGATTACAGCAAAGCGCAGTTGCAGGAGATGCTAAACCTTGATGCGGATCAGCTTGAGGATGTGACGCCGGGCATGACGGTGCGCGAGATCCGGGAATTGAAGAGACCGAAGGAGCTGCCGTATTACGACATTCCGGGGCAGCTCAATATCTCGGATTTCCCGGGGATGGATGATGCTGGGGATGATCCGGATGCGGCGGTGGACGTGGAGGAAACGGAGGAGCTGATCCCGGAGAGTGGAAGTTTTTCGGTGACTGCGGAGGATCTGATTGAGGACGAGACGGAATGTGTTGCGACGTCGCAACAGGAAGAATCGACGGCGCTGCCAAATGGTGGTGGAAACGCTGCCGAAAAGCAGCGGTATCCGATGGATGATTATGGATTCCGAGAGAAACGATGTAATGAGCTGGCGAGAAAATTGATCAGCGACTGGAAATCATGGTTCGGACAGGATTACCAGAATCGAGTGTTGAATGTTGTTGAATCCGAAAAGCAGATAAAAGAAAAAATTAAAGGCTACTCCAATCGTACATGGTGGCTCAAGAGTGATGACGGGGAAATGATGCATGTGAATCTGTTTGATAAATATATCCAGTTCTGGGGGAAAGACTTCCTCGGAAATTGTGAGTGGTTCTATTTATGCGCAGCGATACAGAGCATGTGGAATGTGATTGCCTTGGAAGATACACAGAAGACCGTCAAAGATTTAAACTCGGTTGCTTGTGAACTGGACAGTACTCCGCCAGATCCAGAACGTACGGCTGAACCAGCAGATTATAATCGCGATCAGTTGGAAAGCATGATCCTGGATGCAAAGGCCCGGTTGGAATGTATGGGAGAAGGCTGGAAGATGGGGCAGGCGGAATTTCTCTGCACGAAATATATGATGATGATACAGGCGTATGAACTTCTACTGAAGAGCCATGAGGCAGCAGAACCGGAGCCGGAAGAGGAAAAAGCAGAACAGCCGGAGCTGCCCCGTCTAAAAAACAATGATCAGCGAGCCGCTTTCGTGGATGATTATGAATCCTGGCCGCTGTGGATCGATAACCAGGAGACTGGAGAGAAGTATTACAGGTATGATCTTCCGGATGGAACGAGTTTTGTGGTTAAAGTGTATCATGCAATGATATTTCGCGGCTGGGAGGCCGAAAGCGGATCACGGTACGAAGAGGGTTATGGACTTAGTGAGCAGTATATCCTTGAACCCGGGAAGTTCTTCCGGGATTGCCGTACAAACCGGTCTGCCATGATCGAGAAACTGAAAGAGCTGCAGAAAAGCGAGTAAGGTGGTGAGACGGCATGAGTTACAGTTATACACTGAGAAATATTCAGACCGGTATAGTGGAATACACTGGTCTGAAGGCTGGCGAAGTTCACCAGATTACCGGAATTTCGTCTCAGAGAGTATCACGCTATGTGGCTGATGGGAAAGTATACGGAAACACTTGGAAGGTGAGCCTGGATGAAGATGATTATTCAGAGTTCTGGACCGAGGAGATGTGTATGAAATGGGATTGTGTGCGGAAGATGGTACTGGGTGGACTGAAGTTCGGAAAAGGCAGCTATGAGGAAAAGTTGGAAAGATGGAGAAAATCAAGGAGGAACAGTTGATGAGAAAGATCAAATTATTCCCGTTCCCGCATGTGGAGATCAGGATCTCCGTATCGGATGAAATGGAAAGAGATTATTGGAAATGCAGAGAATCCATCCGGAGAGCCGTTGAAGCCGGGGATGATCAGAAAACATTCAAATGCGAGGAGTGCAGTTGGAAGAATGTGAAAACATCCGAGTGTAACGGCGTGTGTGCCATGAATGGACTGGACGAGCAGATGAGGGGAGAAAAAACGGATGAGACTGACAGAAAAGAGAGATAACGGATCATGGAAGCTGAAAGGCGTGGAATGGAAGCAGATCGCGCCCGATGCAAAGATCACCGATGAAGTGTGGTGGAAGCTCTATAAAGCGCTCTGGAAGCTCAAGGACTATGAAGATACTGGAGTGGATCCGGATGGTATAAGACAGCTTAATGCAGAGACGCAGGAACAGGCCCGCCAGATGCTGGAACGGGTTGCGAAACTCTCGGATGAGATTGAGAGGATGAAGCATGGTGGCGATCCTGGTATAAAATTTTTCATCAACAAGGACGGAGTCGCAGACGTATATGACGATACCTATGACATCGTGATCCACTGCGAGAGCGAGGAAGATCAGAAGGATGCGAAAGAGGCACTGAAAGAGATCCGGCGGTGGATCCCGGTGACAGAAAAGCTTCCGGAACCAGAAACCTATATATTGGTTTCGTTTGACAATTTTACTCTCCCGGATATTGCGACCTATAGAGTTGATGATGACGGCAGCGGAGCATTTTACCCGGGTGATGAGGATTATACGTATCTTTCTGTGGGATTTTATGTGAATGCATGGATGCCATTGCCGGAGCCGTACAGGTCAGAGGTGAAAGAAAAGCTTGTTGCGGATACCGGATGGAAAGACCACTATATGGGACGGTTTGAAAAAGAAAAAAGCTAAAAAAATTGCTAGGCTGCTGGACCTCTATGGACGGATCCAGCGCAAGAGGGCCTGGCATAAGCGCAGCAGGACAGCGGAAGTAAATTAGATTTAGGAGACATGATATGGAATCAGTTCAAGAGCGGATGGAGCGTCTGGGTACGAAAGAAAAGATGGCATCCTTCATCCAGAAAGAGAAACAGCCGTATGAATTCAAACGGCGGTATGCACAAATTCGGGCAGAAGAATTTGCCCGTGAGTGCGATGGGCGAGGCTTAAATTATCATGTATCAGTTGGTGGTTTGGATAGCATTATTCTTTATTTGTTCCTCAACGAAGTGTGTGGAATTGATGTCCCCGGAGTGAGCGCATCATCTCTGGAAGACAGATCAATTCAGAAAATCCATAGAGCACTTGGAATTATCAATGTACCTCCGCTAAAACGTGATGATGGAACATATTGGACAAAAGCCAAAGTGATACAGGAATTTGGTTTCCCTGTTATTTCAAAAGAAGTAGCAGGAAAGATTGAGTTATTGCAGAACCCGACAGAAAAAAACAAAACAGTCCGCCATGCGATTATAACCGGAGAAACTGGCGAATACGGCGGATGGCAGAAAGAAAGCCGAATGCAACTCAAACAACGATGGTTAAAGTTGTTCGGAGGGTATGAAAACGAAACAGAAGGATGTGACTTCCAGAAACCAGATTTTCTTGTGTCGGCAAAGTGCTGCTATTACTTAAAAGAGAAGAATTGTGACAACTGGGGAAAGGAACATAATAGCGTTCCGTATCTTGGCCTTATGGCTTCAGAAGGTGGACGCAGGGCGAAGAGTCTAAGGATGAACGGATGTAATTATTTTGGGGCATCCACGATCAGATCTGCACCGTTTGCAATTTTCGGCAGGCAAGATATTTTGACTTTGGCACTTGAAATGGACGATCTTTGGAAGAATGGGACAAAAGAAAAATATCGAAAAAAGTTGATCGCAGAAGGAAAAATCAAGGAAGATTTTGAAATGCCGGAAAGCATCATACCGGATATATATGGAGGAATCGAAAAGAAACCGGATGGCACGTTGTATACAACGAAAGCACAGCGTACTGGATGTAGCATGTGTGGATTCGGCATCCACATGGAAAAACGGCCACATCGGTTTGACATGTTGTATAAGAGCAATCCCAAAGAGTGGGACTATCTTATGTTCCACATGTGCAAAGATGCAAATGGAAAGGACTATGGATGGGCGAAGGTGCTGGATTATATCGGTGTCGGCTGGGATCCCACCACAATCGGTGGAAACTGTAAGGGGCAGATGAGCATTTTTGATATGTAAATTAAGATTTGAGAGGTGAGGAAATGAACAATGAAGAGTTTACAGTTGTATGTATGTGACCATTGTGGCACACAGTATAAAGACAAGAGTGAATGCAAGAAGTGCGAGGGTGGCCATAAGATTGCGCTGGAAATCCATGATATGAGGTTCCATGCTTGCAAAGACAGTGGCAATTATCCGGATAAGGTTGAGCTGAAAATGGCTGATGGCAAGATGATTTGGTATCATCGGTAAACTGAAATTAAGATTTTGGAGAAATAGCATGAGAGATGAAGAAATAAAATATTGCCCTTTTAGGGTGGTAACAGAAACATTTCCGGCGATGTGTGTAGGGAATGGAGATATTACGAGAACAAGTTTTGAAGCGTGTTTGAAAGAGCAGTGTCCGGCTTTTTATGTGGCTCATGGCGGATATGGTCAAGAATATGAACGATGCAAGCGGTTGAAATAACTATTAAGATTTTGGAGGCTATGAAAAGCTAAAAGAATCATATGAATACGGGCAAATCTAAAATTATGAGAAGGAATGATGAGGATGAAAGATAGAAATGCAGAGGGTTATCCGGATCCAACGGCGGCCAGAGCAATCAAGGCAGCAGATCGGCCGCCGGAGGAGATCATTATGTTCCGGAAGATGATTAAGGCGCTGAGCGTGATCTGTCATGTGCGGGTCCTCGGGAAAGTGACTTTAGTCGATAAGAAAGGGCGGCGGTGGTGATGATGACCAGGGCGGAGAGACGGCGGATGGAACGGGAGTCAGGCAGCAGGACTACATACCAGTTCACGCTGGAACAGATCGAATCCATGAAGCGTCAGGCGGTTCTGGATGCCAAGGAAAAAATGAAAGAGGAGATCGCGAAGGAGATCGATGAGCACATCCAAGAAGAATGGAAACAGCGAGAACAGGAAATGTCCGGAGAGAATGAGCAAGAACGAATCGAGAAAGTTCTGGCGCTTCTGATGTCAGTTCCTGCACGGATCCTGTGTGAGAAGTTCCACTGGAAAGGTGTCAGGGATGAGAATGATCACCGGTCAAAGCTCCTTCAGTTCTCTGAGGCGGTCGTGAAGGAAGTGAATCGGATCTGCGGTGATGAGAATGCAGATATCCGGAAATACCGGGATGAAACATATGAACTATATGGCGTGAAGTATGAGGTGAAATGAGGATGAGAACCCAGTGGGATGAGAAAGTTGCGAAGGCGTTGAAAAAGAAAAACCAAGAGACAGAGTACGCGGCTATGAGTGAGGATAAGGGCAGACACAGTTGGTCGGCGGCACATCCGGCGTACATGGGGACAAGCCTTTGCCCGGATCCGCGTTATCGAGGAGGTGATACCAATGGACAAGGAGATTCTGAAACAGTACATAGATGCCTGCGAGCAGGTGAAGGAAGCGAAGGAAGATATACTGAGGCTTAAGAAGAACCGGAAGAAAATCGTGCAGGACCGGGTGTCCGGATCGGCGCATGAGTTTCCGTATACGGCCCAGAGCTTTCATATCGAGGGCTTGTCATATCCGGTGGTGAAGGATCCGGATGAGCTGGATAGGCGGGAAGCAATCCTTCAGGAGCGGCTTCAGAAGGCGGAGGAGATCAAGCGCCAGGTGGAGGCATGGATGCTCACAATTCCGCAGCGGATGCAGCGGATCATCCGATATCGGGTGTTCGAGGAGTTATCCTGGAATGAGGTGGCAATTCGTATGGGACGGAAGGCCACGGCGGACAGCGTGAGGATGGAGTATGCCAATTTTATGAAATCAGAGTAAGTAATTTCGTTATTTTCGCTTTTTTCGTTTTCAAAATGTTATAGTGTAACCTGAAGCCAAGGGCATACAGCCGGCGGCTTCCTACATCCTCCTCAAGTGAAGGTATACGTGGGCGGCCGTTAGGCAGAGCGGTCGCCAATTATCAGGGCGTAGCTCAGTAAGCAGAGCAGCTGATACTTAATCAGCGTGTCGGGGGTGCAAGTCCTTCCGTCCTGGTTCGCGGAGTAGAGCAGTCTGGAAGCTCATCGGGTTCATACCCCGAAGGTCACTGGTTCAAATCCAGTCTCCGCAATGTTGGCGATTACCTTTAATGGGTGATAATGCCTGAGTCCGTGATATCAGATAGCGGATATATCATATGTTGGAGAAATTCGACACATCTGATTACCTGGTTTCGGGATTCTCCACCCAGACATTACAGGTATGCACGGCATCTTCCAGAGTGGATGGGACGTGAGTCGTTGGCTCGAGTCCTGGTGCGTTGCTTAAATTCATAATATCCCCCATGAAAAGCGCCTGTCGAGAGATGGGGGCTTTTCTTTTATCGCATTTTAGAGTATGATGAAAGAAAAAAGGAGAAACTATGAGCGCAATACTACTTACACTGGGTGAAAAATTTGCTATTTTGTGTGGAGAAACAAATCTGTGTTTGGATAGCGGAGGAGTAGGACGTATAGAAAAAATTAATATGGTGGAAGATAAGTTTTTATATGGTTTTACAGGGAGAACTACTTCAGCAATAGAATTTTTTGAAAAACTTATAGACAATAAATTAAGACCAACTGCCTATCTAAAAAGCATTTCATTTGAACAGGTATTGAAGATTTTGGATAGTAAATTTGAGCTCTATAAAAAACAGGGGATGGAAGAAGATTTTGATGTTTGTTCTATTCTTTGTGGACCAATAGGAGAGCGTATTCAATGTGTGAGATATCTTATAAAGCCAACTGAATGCAGAAGGGAAGTTTATATTGCAGAAAATGAAATACGGGTCGTTGCCTCTTGTTTGGATAAACATTTAGAAAACTATAAAATAGATTTTGCGGTTGATAATCTTATTGAAGAAATTGTAGATGCATTCCAAAAAATGGTGAATAAAGGCATAGAATTTGATGAAACGATTAACAATGAAGTAATAGCCTATTTTATCAACAAAGGTGTAGATAGGCCATATATTACACAAAGACTCAAATAAATAGAAGGAGCCACCACCGCGTGGCTCTTTTCTTTTACCCAAAATCAGACAGATTGGAAGGTGAGGTGAGTGGCCAACAATGAAAACTTAAAACCTGTGCGAACCAAGAGCGAAGCAAGAGAACGCGGGAGAGCGGGCGGAAAGGCATCCGGGGAAGCCAGGCGCAGGAAAGCAGACTTCCGGAGGACACTCAACGCCCTTCTCACGACAGAAATAGATAGCACGGAATGGACGCCTATCCTGAAGGCAATGGGGCTGGACTCCACCCTGGAATCAGCGGTCAACATGGCGATGATCAAAGAGGCCTTGGCGGGGAACGTGAAAGCGTATGTGGCGATCAAGGATGTTCTGGGGCAGACCTCCAAGTCGGATACCGATCTGGAAGAGCAGCAGCTCCGCATGGCAGCGACCAAGTCGAAGCTGGGAACCGATGTGGAGGAAGAGCCGGAGGACGACGGATTCCTGGATGCATTGAACGAATCCGCTACGGATGACTGGGATCTGGGAGCAATGGAAGGAGAAGACGGAGATGATGAAGAAGAAACGACCGATATTTAAGTTTCAGCCATTCTCGAGGAAACAACGCCAGATCTTCACCTGGTGGGCGGACAAGAGCCCGGTAAAGGATGCAGTCGGCATTATCGCGGACGGAGCGATCCGTTCCGGAAAGACCGTCAGCATGAGCCTGTCCTATGTGATGTGGGCGATGTCAAAGTATGACGGCCAGAACTTCATCATGGCGGGGAAGACGATCAGCTCCTTCAAGCGAAATGTGCTGCAGAACCTCAAGCTGATGCTGACCAGCCGCGGGTATCACTGGATCTACCACATCTCCGGAGAATTTCCGAACATGCTGGAAGTTACCAGAAACGGCAAGACCAATTATTTTTATATCTTCGGAGGCAAGGACGAAGGTTCCCAGGACCTGGTACAGGGTATCACGGCAGCGGGAGCCTTTTTTGATGAGGTCGCCCTGATGCCGGAGAGCTTCGTCAATCAGGCAACGGGCCGTTGCTCCGTTGAGGGCGCGACCTGGTGGTTTAACTGCAACCCGGCGGGACCGATGCACTGGTTCAAGCTTGAGTGGATCGATAAGCGGAAGAAAAAGAGGCTCCTGTACCTTCACTTTACGATGGATGACAACTTAAGTCTTTCGGAAAAGGTCAAGGCAAAGTACCGGGAAATGTACGCCGGGGTTTTCTATCTGCGGTATATCAAGGGCATGTGGGCCGTGGCGGAAGGTCTGATCTACACGATGCTCACAAAGGAGAACCTGTATACGAACGGTGATCGTCCGGCAGGCCTGAAGAGCACGGCAGCCAAGACGATCACTGTGGACTACGGTACCACGAACCCCTGCGTATTTCTGGAGGTGTGGGACGATGGGGAAACGTTGTGGGTTGATCGGGAATACCGTTGGGACAGCCGGTCAGAGGAAGCAAGACGTAGCGGAAACCCGCAAAGGACAGATTCGCAGTATGCAGACGATATGGAGGAGTTTATGGGAGCAGATCCGGAAGATCAGTGTATGGTCGTTGTGGATCCGTCAGCGGCATCCTTTATTGCAGAGCTCCGCAGCCGTGGCGTGTATGTAAAACCGGCGAACAACGAGGTGGAGGACGGGATCCGCGTGGTTGGATCGCTCTTGGCAAAGCGGAACATCCGGATCAACAAAGAAAACTGCAAGGGACTGCTCGGAGAGATGCGGTCCTACGTCTGGGACGACAAGGCGGCAGAGCGGGGCGAGGAAAAGCCCGTGAAGCAGAAGGATCACGGCCCGGATGCGTTAAGATATTATTGCTATACGGTCCTTCCAAAGTGGCGGATCGGGGCATAGGAGGAAGTTAAATGTCAAAGAAAAGGACATCACGCCAGACAAGGGCGGCTACAAAACAAAATATGGATTCCAGGGCGCCCGTCATGACGATGGACGCCTTTTCTAATCCTGCGGCAAGGATCGGATTCGGAACGCTGGATCTTCTTCAGGCAACAGAGTACCCGATGACCCGGATGACACAGAACTATCAGCTTCTGACAAGCCTGTACCGGGAAAACTGGATCATTCAGAACATTATCTCAACGATCCCGAACGACATGATGAGAAAATGGTACGACTTGAGGACCAGTGTGGCACCGGAATACCTGAAGCAGATGACACAGTTAGAGCGCCGGACACAGATCCGGAAGAAGCTGCTCCTTGGAATGTACTGGGGACGGCTCTACGGCGGCGCGGTGGGCGTGATCCTGATCAAGGGACATAATGACATGAGCATGCCGCTGAACCTGGACACGATCATGCCGGGAAGCTTTCTTGGACTTCATATTCTGGATCGCTGGAACGGAGTGTACCCGGAAGGAGAGCTTGTCACGGATCCGGAAGATCCAGACTTCGGGCTTCCGATGTTCTACACGGTTCGGAATGATGAAACAGGGACCATGGTGGCGAGAGTGCACCACAGTCGGGTGATCCGGTTCATCGGCAGGGAGCTTCCATGGATGGAACAGGTGACCGAGCAGTACTGGGGGGAGTCGGAGGTCGAAGCAATCTATGAGGAGCTGACCCGCCGGGACAACGTGGCCGGGAACATTGCGGCACTCACATTCCGGGCGAATATCAACTACCAGGAGACCGATGGCCTGGATCAGCTGCTCGGATCCGCAAACTCTGAGATCCAGCGGCGCTTCTGGAACACACTGGCGGCGCAGTCCGTGATGGAGAGCAACTTCGGAACCCGGATGATCAACAAGGGGGACGCGATCCACAATACCCAGTACACCTTTACCGGACTTCCGGATGTCTATGACCGTGTCATGATGGACGTGGCCGGAGCCGCAAGGACGCCGGTGACGAAGTTATTTGGACGTTCGCCTGCTGGCATGAACTCCACCGGAGAATCCGACCTGAAGAACTATTATGATTACATCGATGGACTGCGGGAGACGGAGCTCCGGGGAATCATTGAACGGCTGCTCCCGATCATGGCGCTATCGGCATGGGGCAGGATTCCGGACGATATGGACATCGACTTCCCGCCGATGCAGACGCCGGATGCGAAAGACGTGGCGGAGATCACAGAGCGGAAGAGCAATGCGGTCCTTGCGGCATATCAGAATGACCTGATTGATGCGGCAACCGCTATGCAGGAACTGAAGAGTCTGTCCGATGAGACGGGACTTTACAGCAAGATCACGGATGAAGCAATCGAAGCCGGGAAAGGAAAGTTCTACTCGGAGTCCCGCAGCATGCAGGATCCTATGGCGGGCTTTTCCTTCCCAGGAAGCACAGGGGAGGATGATGTAGGCGATGGCAATGAAGATCCGGCCGCCGGAGAAGGCTGATGTTACAGCGCTGCTTCGAAATCTTTTCCTCCGGACAGAGCAGGAACTGATCAGAGAGATTACCCGGAAACGTGCCGCAGGGCATGTGGAATATGCCGAGGTAGCGGCGCTGGAGCGGGTCCAGAAGATCCTTCAGAACATGGTGGACACCTCCTGGAGCTATGTGCCAGTGATGATCGAAAAGATCTTTTATCACTCGGATAAAGATGCCGCCGGGTATACCAACGCGAGGACGATTACGGGAATGCGCTCCGTGACCCAGATTGCTATTATGGAGCAGTTGGCGAACAATCTTCAAGGGGAACTCATGGAGATGGCGGGAACGGCGAAGAGGAGCGTTGAGAATGTGTTTACGATCGCAAGGTTGGAGAACGATCCGTACCGGAAACTGGCATTGGAACAGATCCTCCGGCAGGAGGCAGCAGGAAAGCCGTGGATCAAGAGCAGCCAGGACCTTGTAAAGGAGTTGGAGACAAACGGAATTACAGGTTTTACGGACAAAGCTGGACGGAAATGGAGCATGCGGGCCTACGGAAACATGGCGGTCCGGACGACGGCCAGACAGGCGGAAGTGGCAGCACTCCTGACATCCGATGAATATGATCTCTGGCAGATCACGAAAGTCGGGACAACCTGTCCGGTGTGTGCGCCGTTAGAAGGGCGTGTGTACTCGAAGAGCGGCACCAATCCGGATTATCCGCCGTTAACGGTAGCGTTTGGGAAGGTCGATCCGTATGGGAGTAATGATCTGTCGAACACCTATCTGAACATCCATCCGAACTGCCTGCACAGCCTGGTCAAGTACACCACGATCGGGAAGAGCGCGGATCGGATCCAGAAGGACAAGGACTTTTCAAGCATCGAAAAGAATCCTCTGAGCCGAGATCCGCGGACGAAGAAGCAGATCGCAGCGTACCGGGAAAAAGAGAAGAACCGGCAGCAGCTCCTCAGAGATATGAAGCAGCATAAAGAGTATCGGGCCATTCTGGGGAATGATGTACCGAAAGACTTTGCGAAGTTCAGGGAGTTGAAGTATAATAATTCTGAGAAATGGGATAAGTTCCATAGCCTGTATCAGGATGATAAACTGAAAAAGAAGATACGTTCTCCTGAAGTCAATAAGACGATAGAAGAAGGAAAGCAGGGTAAGCATATCCTCGGACACAAAAATTACAAAGATGGCCGTAGTTATTTGAAGGTATCTGCGGAAGAAGCACAGCGATTAGTTGATCAATATGCCGGAACAGGTCAAATAAAACGTGACAGCAAGGGACATTGGACGAATAAAGAATTTGTATCGGCGGACCATATAATTGGCGTTGTCGTGGATGCAAATACGGGAGAAACCATAGAAACTTCAAGATTTTCGATTCATTATTCGAAAAATGGTGTCCATATAGTGCCGAGAAAGGAGTAAGCTATGTTGGTAGGCAAGGAGCTTGAAATGTATCAGGTTCAAGGGAAAAAGGTGCAGATTTATTTAAATGACGGATCAGAATTGGTTGGAATGTGTACGGAATTTTCTTCGGCATACGATAATGATCCAGAAGAGGCAAGTATTACTCTGCACAGACCGTTAAAGGATGGAAAAGAACTTCCGTGGGAAACAGAAGTGATGGAGCATGAAATTAAAGAAATCAAAATAACAGATTAGTACCACCAGTCAAAAATGGCCGGTGGTATTTTTAAACTCATAGAAAAAGCCGCCTATTTGGTAGTAGGCGGCTTGATGATTTCGAAGAATTTAAACTTAAAATAAGATTGGACAGCAGTTGATAGTTCTTTGATTTGTTCAATTTCAATTGGAATGCTATTATTTTCCGAATCCAATGTAAAAGTTTCGGTTTCATTGTGATACGTTATTTTGAAGCCCTCATGATCTAATAAAGGAATAATAACTTCATATTGATCACGTGGTAGATCTTTACTATCGTATCCCATGAGATATGATATGGATACATTATATGCCTGAGCAATAAGATATAATTTGTTAAGTGGTAGATTAGCGCCAATGCCTTTTTCATAACGTTGGAGGGATGAACTGCTAATACCAGTTAAAGACTGAAGCTCTTTGAAACTATAGTTATGTTCTTTTCGCAAATTCCGTAATCTTGCAACGAAAGGGTCATCATAATCTAAATTTCTTCGAGTGGCCATATATTCACCTACTTTCTATATGCTAATTGTAATATATGGGAACCATTTTTGCAATAGAAAGCATAAAATTATCCCATATATGGGTTGACGATGAAAATAAGTAGTGATATGATACACATATCCCATATGTGGGAAAAAAATAAAAAATTAAAGTCAAATATGAGATGAAATGGGGTGAGTAAATATGAAAATTATCAACTTCCAAGTAAATGAAGAACTCCACAGGCAGATGCGTCTGGAAGCAATTCGACAAGATAAATCTTTAAAGCAGTATGTTACGGACCTTATCCAAAAGGATTTAGACAACAAAAAAGAGCAGTCACGCTGAGTTTGGCGACCTACGTGATTGCTCAAAAGCGAAACCTGTAAACCCAGGAATCACCTTGTATTGTAAGGGATTCCGTCAGAAATTGCAAGGAGGAATTTGCAATGCAGAATTTAATGGTCTTTGAAGGACACGATGTAGAAGTATTTGAACTGAATGGACAGGTATTATTTAACCCGAAGCATGTGGCTGAAATCTTGGGTATTAAGAATGTGAATGATAATATCTCAAGAATGAATGCAAAACAGGTTGTAAAGCTGACAAATTCTAAAGTCGGTAAAACCGATTTTAGAAAATTACATAACACAGGCGAGAATTTCCTCACCGAAAGCGGCGTGTATAAGCTAGTATTCAAGAGCCACAAGCCAAATGCAGAAGCTTTCACAGACTGGATCGCAGATGAGGTTCTCCCGATTCTTCGTAAGACTGGTTCTTATGAGATGCCAAAACAGGACAAGCCGAAGAAAGAGAAACTGCCTTCCGTAAACATGATGGTAAAGAACATCAAGGAAGCCTTGCATGACGCTGGTGTGGATTCCAAGTACATAGCCGCCGAAGTGGTGCGGATCTATTCTGACTCCGGCTATCCGGTAAAGACAAAATTGATTTCTGATGTTCCGGAGCTTTGGGACTGTACCAGTATTGCAAAGAATCTGGGAATATATTCGGAGAATGGCAGACCGCATGATAAGGCTGTCAGCGCAATCATCCAGAAACTGGATCTCTTCACAGACGAGATTGTGAGAACTGCATACAGCCGAAATGGGCATGACGGCGTCACGGTCCAGTATAAAGGCAGCGTCCTGGAAAAGGTCAGAGAATGGCTGATCGAGAATGATTACCCGACCGTAATTAAGCTGGAACTTTCCAATGGAAACAGCAATAAATGCAAGGTTGTTTACGGGGAGGTGGCATGATGTCAAAGCGCGAATTGTGTGACCAGATTGCTCCTCTTGTGTTGGAATTGCAAGAAGAATGCAGGGAAATGTCTGTTGACGAATTTGAAAAGTTCCGTGATGATGTAATGCGGGAAGTTAAGAAGCAGAATCTCAATCAATCATTTATAAGAGCTACATTTGATGTAATATATGCTAACTTGTTTGAAAAGCATGTAGCCTAAGAATTAGAACGTCCTTCAAGAGAGGGGCGTTCTTTTTATACAATTCGTTGCGACATCGCAACAACAGGGAGGTGATCACAATGGGATTTTTCAAGTGGATCAGATGGATCAGACAGCACCGTTGTAGCCATCACTACCGCAAGCATTGGAGCCGGGATTCTGGTCCGTATGGCGGATATGTGATGCGCTGCGCGAGGTGCGACAAGACAGAAAGGTGGAAATAGATGCTTGCATATTACGGATACACGATAAGCCCAAACCAGCTCGAGACTGGCGAGGGCTTTTTGATTTGTAAGAATGTGCCAATTGCCCGCACCGGAACGCAGGACTATCTCGGAAGTGAGCTGGGGCTCTCCGGTGGGGATTCCGGCCGGATCATCGCCGTCATCCGTTCGCCGGATGAAGTGTTTTCCGAGGCGGCCATGGCGTCTTTTGAGGGCAAGCCGGTGACAAACCTTGATATCGGTGCTACAGCGGCCGAATGGGGAAACTACGGTGCAAATCTTGGATCCAAACTGGATAACTTGGATCTTGATATCGGAAAACTTGCGGGTAGCTTTGGTGATCTGGACCTTTCGGGACTCGGAAATGGAAATATTGACAATGTTGCAAAGGTCGGAAAAGTCGGCAAGGTGGATGATATCAAATTGTCGGATGAAGACCTGAAGATCTACCGGGATCTTGCGGAACGCCGGTATATGAACAAGATCGAATTAAAGACTCTGGCACCGGAGATCCATGTGACGGTTCCGGAATCCGCTGGAGGAAATCTGACGGCTGATGATGTCACGGATTATATCCGGAAGATGCTCATCGAGCAGATGAACTCCCAGACATCGGTATCGCACGGATGATGAAAGGAGTGTGTTCATGGCAAAATTAAAAATCGGATGTTCGATCTATCTGATGTTTGCCGGGAAGAAGATAAAACTCCCGGTAAACCCGGAGGAGATTGAAATAAAAAATCCGACAGACCATAAAACGTATGACGTCATCGGTGTGGGTGAGATCGTGGTTCCCAGGAAGCCTTCTTTAAAAGAGGTCTCTTGGGAATCCTTTTTCCCGGGAGATCGCCAGGCCGTGTATGTGAACAGTGGGGCAAAAGCGCCATCCTATTATCTGAAATATTTTGAAAATGCATTGAAGAAAAAGCAGGTCTGCCGGCTGATCATTACAAGGTCCGGCGGATCCGACACCAATATGAAATGCATTGTTTCAAGCTTTGAGACGAAGGATAAGGGCGGGGAGCCAAAAGATATCTATTACAGCCTGGAATTACAGGAGTATCGTTCCTATGCACCGAAGGTCGTCTCGATCTTAAAGACTCCGGCCGCAGGGCAGGCGAGTGCCGAGGCGTCCACAGAGACTCCGAGGGCGGTGGAATCCCCGGTTCTTCGTGTCGGTGCCGCGGTGATCGTAAACGGGGAATACTGCTATGACAGCTATGGCGGGAGACCTCATGGAACGGCCAACAACCTGAGCACTACGGTGACTCGGATCGTTTCCGGAAACCCGTATCCGGTCCACGTCGGATCCTATGGATGGGTACAGGAAAGCCAGCTGCAGATTACGGGGTGATGAAAGATGGAGAGATCATTGCAGGTCCAAATAAAGGGAAAAGCTCCCGATGGTTCAGACCTGATAACGATCATGGAATACATAGAGGTTGCCAGAGAGATCGAGTTCACGACGAACCGGATGGATGCGCCTGGAAAGTTAAAGTTTTCCTGTCTGGAGGATGGTCCGATCGGGATTCCGGAGGGAAGCTCGGTGGAGTACAGCGTAGATGGTGTGAAACTGTTTAAAGGGTTTGTATTTACGATCGAGCGCACACGGGATGGTGAGACAACCTATACCGCCTATGATCAGCTTCGGTACCTGAAAGCGAATGCCAGCTATTCCCTTGACAACATGAGTTTTGAACAGATCCTTACGCGGATTGCCGGAGACTTTGGCTTGAAAGTAGGAACATTGGAAACAACCGGGTATGTGTTTCCGACATTTCTGAAGGAAAATGAGGACTGTCTGAACATTGTATTTGACGCGCTGTCAGAGACCATTGTCCAGACCGGGAAGATCTTCATCCTGTACGATAAAGCCGGAGAACTGACGCTTGTGGAAGCGAAAAACTGGTTTACGAACACAATGGTAGGAGATGGCAGTCTGGTGACAGATTATACGTATAAGCGTGATATCGACTCGGATACCTATAACCGCGTGAAGCTCGTACGGAAGAATGAAAAGAGCGGACGCACTGACGTGTACGTACATGAAGACACCGATACGATCAAAAAGTGGGGGCTGCTCCAGTAATATGATGAGGTGGATGAGAACCTGAATGAAGCGCAGATCGACAAGATGTGTGAGGCATATCTCCAGTATTACAACCGGGTTCTTCAGACGTTGAAGCTGGAAGCTATCGGAATTCCGGAAATTCGTGCCGGTATGATCCTTCCGGTCAAGATCGGAGATATTGAGGACCTCGCTGTTTCCAGACTGCTTCTCGCTGAGAAGGTGACGCAGAAATGGGAAGGAGAGGACCATACCATGCAGATTGAAGTGAAATCATTTGAACAATTGGGAGGTGTGAGCATCATATGACAACGGAACTTCTTGGAGTCCTTCAGGAGATCGTAAAAAACTATATGAATGCGATAAAAATGACGGACAAGGCCACTGGGACCGTCACAAAGACCTCTCCGCTCACGATCCAGACAGATACCTCCCTGCCGCCGATTTCCGGGAATGCGCTGATCCTGACGAGCAACGTCATCGAGCGGACGGAGCAGGTGAAGGGTGGCGCCGGTGGAACAGTAACAGTCACGGAAGGGTTAAAAGCGGGAGACAAGGTCCTGCTCCTCCGAGTCCAAAAAGGGCAGCAGTTTATTGTATTATCAAAGATCACATAAGGAGGTCATCATGGCAGTATTACCGGAAGGTGTGGGGCTTGATGTGACCCTGCATCATGTGGAAAAACCGACAAGGACATTCCTGATCGACTGGTCATCGAAACAGGTCTCCGGCATGGATGAAGGACTTCCTGCAATGCGTCAGGCCGTGGAGATCATCCTTCAGAATGAACGGTTCCGGTGGCAGATCTATTCGTCTGATTTTGGAAGTGAACTGGAGAACCTGGTGGGAGAAGAACGGGATTACATCGAAAGCGAACTTCCCCGCCGGATCGAAGATGCATTTTCAGGAGACAGCCGAATCCTTACAGTGGAAAATTTTGTATTTACGGAAAAAATACCGGGAGAGCTGAGCTGTAGCTTTGATGTGAAAACGGTATATGGAACATTGACGGAGGAGGTGAGTGTGTGATCGATTTTAGCGGATATACAAGGGAAGTGATTCAGAAAGAGATGCTGGACCAGGTGGATCCCAACATTGACACCAGGGAAGGCAGCATGATCCAGACAGCGATTGGACCGGCGGCCTGGTATCTGGAAGGGGTTTACATGATCTTAAAGCAGATTCAGGATAACGCCTATCCGGCCACTGCGGTCGGTGACTGCCTGGATAAGATCGTTCAGACGCGAGGACTTACCAGAAAACAGGCAACGGCAGCAGTCCGGAAAGGAACCTTTAACACCGCAGTTCCATCCGGGTCGGAATTCAAGACGATCAACGGGGCAGATTCCAAGATCTTCGTGACCGGAGACCGGATCTCCGGAGGCGGGCCGGAATACGTCTATGCGATGCAGTGCAAGGATACGGGAATATCCGGAAACAACTATTCCGGGAATCTGCTCCCAATTACGCCGGTGGAAAATCTTACCTCCGCAGTTCTGGGAGATATCATCATGGCCGGAACGGAAGAGGAGACGGATGAAGCGCTGAGAAGCCGGTTCTATGAGACGTTTGATGTCGCTGCATTCGGCGGAAATATCTCCTCTTATAAAAATGAGATTCTGTCAATTGAAGGAGTTGGTGCCGTGCAGGTATATCCGGCATGGAAGGGCGGCGGGACCGTCCTCTGCAGCATCCTCGGGGATGATCTTCGGCCGGCGCTTCCAGCTACAGTCCAGAAAGTTCAGAATATCATCTGCCCGCCGGAAGATGGCGGCAGCGTACCATCCGCAGACGGATATGGGATCGCACCGATCGGCGCGGCCGTGACGGTCACAACAGGCACAGCGTTGACTTTAAATATTACATGTGACATCGATTTTGTAGAGACGATGCCGAACGGTGTTGAAACCTATAAAAATCAGATCAGGCAGAAGATTCAGGAATATCTGGATACGCTCTGTAAAGCATGGGGAGATGCTATAAAATCCCATCAGATCACGTATGCGGTCACGGTCTACGCGTCCAGGATCATCTATTCCATCCTGACGATCCAGGATGTTGTCAATGTGTCCAATGTAAAGATCAACGGCGTCAGCGGAGATCTGAAGCTTACAGAGACATCTGCATTGCAGCAGGTGCCGGTACTGGGGACGGTGGTGATCAACGGTGAGTAGAGCGGAAGAAACTTTAAGAGGACAGTTGCCGGAATACTTCCGGCCAATCATCGAATTCAGAGAGATATTAAAAGCACATGGATACAGTCTTGACAAGCTTGATGAAACAAGCGAGAAGGTGAAGGACAACAATTACATCGCAACCTGTGATGAGGAGACGATTGCGTATTATGAAAAGCTCCTAGGGGTCACGTATCGTTTTGGAGACACGATGGAATACCGGAGAGCACGGGTACTGCAGAAATACAACACGATCGTTCCCTTTTCCATTGAATTTCTGAGAGACAAGCTCACGGAGCTGTACGGGGAAGACGGATATGAGATGTCCGTTGATTCAGCAGCTTGTAAGCTGAAGATAAAAGTTACATCAGACCGTTACGGGGCGATCAACCTTCTTTATGATCTTTTGTGGGATGTTGTTCCAGCTCACATTCAGATCCTTGCCAATCAGCAGACAACAAACCGTGTTCCGTGCCGCCTGTACGCAGCAGGAGCCGTTTCACGGGTATTTGTACAGACAATTTACAGACATACCGTTTATGACATCGAAGAGGCGGCAAATACAGGTGGAGCGGTATCAGGCACCAAGATTCAGACAATATCGAACGAATAGGAGGAAAAAACGATGGGAGTATATAGAGCGGCCATTGTAACAGAGAACGGACAGAACCTTATTGCGCAGGCATTGGCGAATGAAAAGCCTTTAATTTTCACAAGCGCGAAAACGTCAAGTTATTCATATCCGGTAGGAACCAATGTTCCGGCTCTGACCGGTCTGCAGGACGTGGTTCAGAGCGTAATGCCGTTTGACAGCAAAGTACTGGGCGGGAACGTGGCGCAGGTGAGCGTACGGTTTGATAATGATGGAGTTGATCAGACTTACCGGATCGAGACGATCGGACTCTATGCGAAGATTGAGGGTGGCACGGAGACGTTGTTTTCTGTCACCCAAGCGACAACTCCGGACGAAATGCCGGTGCAGAGCGATGTCTCCCCGTCAGCGTACATATACAATATTCAGCACACGGTGCAGAATGCATCACAGATCACGCTTACCGTGAATCCAGCCGGAACTGCAACGGTGCAGGATATTATGGATATTGAGACCCCAGAGTTTGATGATTCCGGAACGGTGGAAGGGATCAGCAGCTTTCCAAGTTTTCTTGAAACCATGAAGTCGAAGATGAATTTCTTCCAGTTCTTCAGAAATTTAAAAGCAGGACTGCAGTTCGTCCTCCATGCCGGCCAGATCGTCAACAACTGTGTGACGGACAATGCCGGGCTTCCGCTTTCGGCGGCGCAGGGGAAGGCTTTGATGGATAAGTACACTCAATTGTATAGTGACTCCCAGGCACTGGCTAATAATTTAAGTGGTAAAAGAGTCGTTGATCAATTTACAGCTCCAACAAACACGAAGATTACATATGCATACAAATATGGAAACATGGTCTCACTTACCGTTGTAATGTCTGGTATAAAAGACGGTTGGAATACCATTAACCTAACAACCAAATACGAACTGGCGTGTCCAGCAATTGCCAGCATATCCAAAACAACCATATCAGACAAAAGCATACTTGCATCTTGCGGGTTTGATGGCACAAGTATAACAGTTCTTTCCAGCTCTGATTTTAGTGGCGATTTGTCCGCTAATTTTATATTGCTCGTAAAACAGTAGGCACAAAGTGATCATGTATTCTTCTAAATATAAAATTCAGAGAGACTTTGGAAATTGTTTTTATGTTTAAATGACAGTTATCTGTAGTTTAATATTTGCTATAAGCCACCCGTACTGTTCCGGTCCAATCTACGGCGTTTTCACATCTAAATTGAATATAAGAATTATTATAAATTGAACATGTGACGTTTCCTGCTGTACCGGCCCAGGATGATATATTTGCAGATACTCCAAATGAACCTTGGGGAAGATTCCATCCACTATAATTAAAATATTTCAGCCCGTTTGCAGACGTTATCCATTGATCAGCCGTTATTGTTACACTGATATCGGCATATTGAATCCCTTTTTTCTCCCATTCAGGAACGTTCTGAGCAGATGTTTGCATATAAATCTCTCCAGTTACTGAAACTAAAACGGCGCATGAACCACCGACCAATACAATACCTGTATTATTGTTTGGAGAAAAAGAACCTTTCCATCCAACAATACCTATAAGTGGTTTATTTCCGCTCCAAACAGCTTCGAGCTGCGAGCGAGTAAAATTTGACATATCGATAAAAGTGGACTGCATCTCACTATACAATTGAGGGAAAGAAGAAAAATCAACTCATAGAGACAAAAGTCAATTGAAAAATCACATAAATTTGAAAATTCAGGATCCGCGAGGGTCCTTTTTATATACAAAAAAATAAATCATGGAGGTAAAAATCATGGAAAAAATCAAAGTCAAGGGTAAGCTCTACGAGATCAGGAGCATCCAGACAATCGAACTGCATGTGCTGCAAATCGTCTTCGTGGGTACACCGCCGACAAAATGGGGAGATATCACCCTATACACGGACGGCGGCATCGAATGCGCAACGCTGACGGGATGGACTACAGTATATCGCGATGAGGGCCAGACAGTCTATCTGTCAGATGATAGCAGCGTGTACCAGACACCGGATCCGGATACTGGTGGCGAGATCCTTCCGCCGGAGCCGTATGAGCCGACACTGGCAGAGTTGCAGGCAGCGAAAAAACGAGAGATCAGTCAAGCATGTGAGACTGCCATCTATTCCGGAGTCGATGTCAAGCTGTCGGACGGATCCACGGAGCATTTTAGTTTGACGGAGCATGATCAGCTCAATCTCTTCGGTAAGCAGGTACAGCTTGCAGCAGGCACCACCGAGCTTGAGTATCATGCAGATGGCCAGCCGTGCCGGTACTACACAGCCGAGGACATGCAGATCATCACATCCACGGCAATGGCTTATGTATCTTACCATACGACCTATTGCAATGCCGTAAACATGTGGATCGCAGGATGTGAGACAACGGATGAGATCCAGCAGATCTATTATGGTGCAGATGTGCCGGAAACATACCAGTCAGATGTCCTCAAAGCATATCTTAAAGCAAAAGAAAGCGTAGGTGGTACGGATGAATCAGAAGCTGTTAGATAAATACTTATTCTTATTTGGCACCGGCGGGCTGCTCTACATACTGATCGAGTTGATTTGGAGAGGATACAGTCATTGGACCATGTTCTTCCTTGGCGGGCTCTGTTTTGTATTCTTGGGACTGATCAATGAAGCGTTGCCCTGGAAGATGCCGCTTTGGATGCAGGTCCTCATCGGTGCGGTCGGAATCACAACATTAGAGTTCCTGACCGGTTGCATCGTTAATCTGGCTCTCGGCTGGAACGTCTGGGACTACAGCGGGATGCCGGGCAATCTCTTGGGGCAGATCTGTCCGCAGTACTTTGTGCTGTGGCTGCCAGTGGCATTGGTCGGGATTGTTCTGGATGACTGGATCAGGTATTGGAAATTCGGGGAGGAACGGCCACACTACAGACTGATCTGACGGACAAACATACAATATA
>ERZ1106950.167-NODE-167-length-77737-cov-9.107490_pt1 | contig 77737 bp, 82 predicted proteins | sample MGYA00403675_ERZ1106950 | MGnify/ENA primary metagenome ERZ1106950 (study PRJEB35170, sample SAMEA104062410) | human gut metagenome | biome: human gut; feature: human-associated habitat; material: faeces | place: Denmark | collected 2012-06-13 ... | reverse complement strand
TTCTGACCTCCCATAGCCGAGATGCTCATCCATCTCCGCTTCCATCATCTCCTTCAGGGTGCTCCCCAGCAGGTCTTTGAGGGCTTCCTGGATATCCTCCGCAGTCTGGATGTCATACTCTTCCAGGAGCTGATGGACGATGTTCCTTTTCCCCTCCGTCATGACTACTTTGTGTACGGGCTGTTTTTCTCTTCTTGCCATAATAATAGGCCTCCTTATGATAATAGATTTTATCATAGAAGACCTAATGCTTAATAGCTATTTACAGAAAAACTTTCATACTCTCATACAAGATAACTCTTTCAGGTGGTTTGTATCTTTCGTGAGTTTAGCAACTTAAAGATACCATAAATTTACATGAAAGAGTTATTTTTTTGTTAGAACTTTTTACTGTCCAGTAAAATTAGAAAGTACAATCGACAATAAAAAAGTCACAAAATCGACAACAAAATTTTACATATCTATCTCTTATCAGAGGAACTAATCTCCCATAGACACAGAATTTTTTACGCCCTCAAGGATTCAATAGATTCCTTCCCTGATTTTCTTTTTGTGCCAAGACACTCATTTTTCTCCTCTTAACCTTCCAGCACCGGGCAGTCGTCAGGCATATACCTCACCTTTCGCTTTTGCATAGACCTGTTTTTACTAAACAATTGCCTGAACCTACACATTCCTCTTTGATTTATTTTTCCTATCTAATCAAAGTATTTGCAGATGCCAGTTTTTCCTCCCTTAACATAAGTTCTTCCCATACATCTACAAAGCCTTCCAAATCGTCTTTCGACAGCTTCTTCACCATCTGACTGATATAGTCCAGATATTCTACATGCATACAGCTTTTATTAATGCGGATCAATGTGACTGGATATCCCCAGGCCAGTAATTCATGTAGCTTTTTATAACATTCCTGTACTACTTCTAAGTCACAGTTTTCATCAACATCAGAAAAAAAAACCGATAACCATGAGAAATATGCTCATAAATTATCGGTTCTACGTTTTCAGGTGTTTATTCAGTAATATTTAGTCCACAAATACAGTTTCATTCACCCGTTTATTCAATGCAACAAATTGCTCCTTTGATATTATTGGCTCATAATTGCCTATATATCTCAACTCTTCTGAAGATGATTTTGTTCTCGCCGTAACAACCCCTGCATAGTATACGGAGGCAGGCATTTTTCTCAATCTCTTTGCCCATATGCCTGCACTTCTCATTAGATTCCCATGATTACTCCAATGTGATTCCACTTCTGTAAATGGCAGCTCCATCACATTCTGTAAAGCAAGCAATGATATATTCTCCCGCCTGAAAGTATTGTTCCCGAAGTTCTATTTCTTTTCCCACCTACCGGCAAATCCATTTGCCGCCTCCTCGTAATTCAAGACAAGATGCTGTGTATCTTTTTTATAATCTATGAACTCCAATACCATGTATTCCGGCGGATTGTTCAGATAATCCATAACATACTTTAAAGCAGACCTCACGCGAAAAGCTTCCATTTCCTCTACAACTAACTGCCTGTCCTTAATACGATAACCATAGGGTGCCTTTTCGAACTCGGCCCTCTTTTTCATACGACTTTTCATACAATCCTTAATATTCTTCATACAGATTGTCCACTCCTTTTAATTTGAAAGTAATTAACCTGCTTTTCTCATACACAGCATATTAATTTCGTCCTGAAATTTAAAAACAACTTCAATATTATGATTCTTGTCTACCAACACTTTTTCAATAAAGGCATTAGCCAACTCCGGAGACAACGCCTCCTCATTTCTGAACTCATCGACCAATCGGGCAAAATCTGAATAGAATATGATATTTGCCTCATCATATTTTCGGATTCCTTCTTCCACCTTTTGAATTCCTACCTCCAATGGAACAAGCTGTTCTGACAATTTCTGTTTTTTTATCAGATATTCTTCTCTGCTTACATGCCCTGCTCTGTAATCTTCATACAAGTTCATTTTCTTCTGCTCTATTTCTTCTGCCCTCTCCTGAAATCTTTCCATGATTGCATGGGAATCTGCCATATTATGATTCAAAGCCTTTGAGATTTTCTTTTTGCTGTCGGTAAATAATCTTAAATTGAATTGTATAACCGAAAACACTGCTTTTTCTAATACCGCTGTTTCAATAGGCGGAAAAGTACAATCCGACAATGGATTTTCACGCTTAGCCAAACAATAGTAAAAGTCATTATCTTCATGATATCTGCGCCTGCTTAATGCTGAACCGCAATGTACACAATACACATTTTTATATAATGCTGATACTCTGCGCCTCGGTCCACTTTTGCAACCACTTTTAGCAGCCCTCTCATCCAGCCACTCATTCACCCTGTTAAACTGCTCTTCTCTGATAATTTTCGGCTGTCTGTTTGGAACAAGAATTTGGTCCGCCTTATTCACTGCCCGTGTTCCTTTTGTCCCCAATACACAAGCCTCTTCTTTGTGACGTACTGAATATCCCAAATAAGCTTTGTTCCTTGCAATCTTTTTCAGTGTTGTTTTATTCCAGGCAGAGCTGGTCTTACATAATTTGGCATTGTATTTTTTAGCCAAATAAACGCTCGGCGGATCAATTCCTTTTTCAGCCAGGAACTTAATTATAAACTTATAACTTTTTTTCTGGTCTAATAGATCCATAATTATTTGCAGTACAGATGCTGCCTCCCAATCCACCTCATATTCACGGTCAACTGTATACCGATATCCATAAAGAGGTACTGGGCCGTTATGCTTTCCTTGAAGAGCCTCCTCCATCTTAATTCTCTTCTGGATGGTAGACGCCTGAATTGGAACTAACCCATTAATCAAATTCTTGAATTTGGCTTCAAAATCTATACCGTATTGATAATCTTTACTGTCATAATCATCATTAATCGCAATATAGCGTACTTCCAAAAAAGGAAATATCTTTTCTAAATAATTGACGGTATCTATGGTGTCCCTGCCAAGTCTGGAGAAATCCTTCGTTGCTATTACTATCATATTTCCATATAAAGAACGGACTCTGCTCATCATATTCTGAAAATTAGGCCGGTTAAAATTACTGCCAGTGTAGCCATCATCTAAGTAGTATCCCAAAGCGATACAATTACATTTTGCCCCTATACCTTTTGATTTTGCCTTGAACCTTTTAACTTTGCCCTACACTTTTTGATTTTGCCATACTTTATAATTTTGCCTTGCTCTGCTGTTGCCGTACATTTTAATTTTGCATAGAGAAAGCCGGACATCCCGCAATCCGCAAGGTGTCCGGCCGTGTTCTGTTTCCTTTATTTCACGCTAATCTCTGTCCCGTTCTTGAAGATGAACCTCACATCCTTCTTTGAGAAAACCGTCACATGGTCGAGAAGGTTGAACCAAAGGTCATCCGTGAATTCCTGCACATCCTCATTCATTTCAGCCAGGTCATGAAGAAACGCCTCGATCATTTCCCGCTTTGCCTGACGCTCCATGATCCTGCCGCTGACCTTATCCAGCCGTTCCTTTTTCCTGTCATAGCGTTCGGAGAGAGCATCGTACTTCTTTTGGTAATCCTTCTGATTCTGTGCGACATGGGCGTTCTCGCTGATGCACTGCTCGACCAGTTCCGTCACCACCATGACTTCCTGTTGCAAGGCTGCCTGTTCTGTTTCCAGTTCCGTGGTATCGTACATCTCGTCCTTGATGGCTTCAAAGGTGGCGATGATCTCGTCCCGCTCTTCTCCGATAATCCGCAGGGCTTTGAGGTACAATGCCTTGATGGTGTCCTCGTCCAAATGAGGCGTGGAGCAGTTCTTTCCGTCATCGTACTTGTGATTGCACCGCCATATGACTTTTCTGTACTTGTCATTGGAGTGCCACACCTTCGAGCCGTAAAAGCCGCCGCAGTCACCGCATCGGATTTTGCTGGAGAAAATGCTCACGCAGCCGTGCCGGTCCGTATCACCGAACCGTCTCTGCATCTCCTTCTGCACCCTGTCAAACTGTGCGGGAGGGATAATCGCTTCATGGTTTCCTTCCACATAGTATTGCGGCACCTCGCCCTCGTTCTTCTTCTTTTTCTTTGTCAGAAAGTCCGTGGTGTAGACCTTCTGGAGCAGGGCGTCGCCTTTGTACTTTTCGTTGGTAAGTATGCTCTCGACCGTTTTCTTGCCCCAGTTCTTTTTACCGCCCGGCGTCGGGATGCCCTCCTCGGTGAGCTGCCGTGCTATCGCATACGGCGTTTTTCCTTGCAGGAAAAGCCCGTAGATCCTGCGGACGATGACCGCCTGCTCCTCGTTTACCAGCAGGTTGCCGTCCTCGCCCCGGTCATATCCGAGGAACCTTTTGAATGGCACCGTGACCTTGCCGTCCTGGAAACGCTTTCTCTGCCCCCAGGTACAGTTCTCCGAAATGGAGCGGCTTTCTTCCTGTGCAAGGCTTGACATGATGGTCAGGAGCAATTCGCCCTTGCCGTCAAATGTCCAGATGTTCTCCTTCTCGAAATAGCACTCCGTTCCGTTCTCCTTCAGCTTTCGGATGGTCGTTAGGCTGTCTACCGTGTTCCTTGCAAAGCGGCTCACGCTTTTGGTCACGATGAGGTCGATTCTTCCCGCAAGGGCATCCTCGACCATAGAATTGAAACCGTCTCTATGCGTCGTATTGCAGCCGGTTATGCCTTCGTCAGCATACACGGCGACAAACTCCCAATCCTCGCGCCCTTTGATGTAATTCGTGTAGTAGTCCACCTGTGCCTCATAGCTCGTCAGCTGTTCGTCCCTGTCCGTTGAAACGCGGGCATAGGCGGCAACCTTCCGCTTTTTCCTGCTGCCGAGGGGAGAGGCTGTGAACTTGCTGATGGTGGCGGGTATTGTGATTACGTTCTTTGCCACTTTTTTGCCCTCCCGTCTTTAAAACTGTATTCCAGACTTCCGTCTTCCAATGCTGTGATGTGGTCGATCTGCTCCGCGAATACCTTTCCGTCAAAATCATCCATGCCGAGGATGTAGGCGGAAACCTTACGGATGTTGAAATCCGCCATGTCCTGCCCGTTGCATTCCGTCCTGACCTTGTGCTTGCCGGAGCATCGCCAGTAAACGTACTTTCCGTATCCGCAGTATCTGTGGTACAGGTTTCCGCAGCAGGCGCACCGAATCATCCCTGTGAACTCATCCGTGGATGTGGTCTCGTGCCTGTTGCTCCGCAGCTTGAGCGTCTCATATGTCCTGACCGTACCGTCCTTCAGATGGAAGTCAATACTGCCGGAGGCTTGAATCACCATGCGGTCGACCATCTTTGTGAAGTAATCCTCGTCAAAGGTTTTCTTTTCCATGACACGGCAAAAGATGTCCTTGATCTCTGAATCGGGATAGTTGACACTGTCGCAGGTGATTCCGTGATTGCTCTTTGCTCGGCAGTACCAGTAAAGGTGACCGCCGTCCGTTGTATCGCTGATGGCTCTGCCAAACCGTCTGCCACACTTGCCGCAGAAGATTTTCCCGTCGAACAGGTTTCTTGGACGCTTGCTCTCCGGCTTTATTTTCTTCGGCTTGACCGGCTTTGGCGGCATCTGCCACCGTCTGACCTCACCGCCGTAGAGCTGCATCTCAATGCTACCGTCCATGAGCGAGGTGATCTGCTTAACATCCCTCTCGAACGCTTCTTCATCGAATCCGTCCGTTCCCATCAGTTCAGCGCAAATATCCATCAGCTTATGTTCAGGATAATTGTGGCTCTTGCAGGTGACCCCAGGCTCTTTCTTACTGCGGCAGATCCAGTCCACATATTCCTTGCCCCTGACCCTGCCTTTCTTCCTCGTAAAGTTCGCCCCGCATACGGCGCATTTGAACTTTCCCGTAAAGCAATATGTCGGATTCAGCAGCGAAGCCCGTCGCTCCATTTCCGCTTTGACCTTTGCGTAGGTGTCGCGGTCGATGATAGCCTCGTGGCTGTCTGCCATGTAATACTGCGGCAGCTCTCCGCGATTTGGCACCTTCCTTTTGGTGATGGGGTCTTCAATGTAGCATTTCTGTCGGCGGATATCCCCGGCATAGACCTCGTTGAAAATCAGCTGCCGCACAGAGGCTTCCTGAAAGTCGTTCCCCAGCGTGGTGCGGATGCCCGCCTTGTTCATGCTATCCGCAATGTCCCGCAGGGTAACGCCATCGATGTACATCTGGAACATCCATCTGACCGCCTCGGCTTCTTCGGGAATGATGACATACTTCTTCAGTTCATCATCGTACCGGTAGCCAAGGATGTGCTTGTTTGCCGCACCGATCTCTCCGTTTTTGAACCGCTTGTGGATGCCCCATTTCACATTTTCGGAAATGCTCCGGCTCTCTTCCTGGGCAAAAGAAGCGAGGATGGAAAGCATCAGTTCTCCATCCCCGCTCATCGAATTGATCTGCTCTTTTTCGAACCGAACCTCCACACCGATGTCCTTCAAATGTCTGACCGTATTCAGCAGGTCGACCGTGTTTCTCGCAAACCTGGAAATCGACTTGCAAAGGATGATGTCGATCTTGCCTGCCTCGCAGTCCTCCAGCAACCGACCGAACTCACTGCGTCCTGCGACGAGAGTGCCTGTTATGCCGGAGTCAGCGTACACGCCCGCGTATTCCCATTCCGGATTCTTCTGGATGAGATCGCTGTAATAGCTTACCTGTGCGGAAACGGAGTGAAGCAGCCGCTCGGTGTCCTTGGAGACCCTTGCGTAGGCCGCCACTTTTTTCTTTGCCGGGAGTGCCTTGATACCCGGCTTGATTCTCGTGATTTTCGGCATGAAATCAACTCCTTTCCGACACTATATATCACTCTAAAAGCCAGTTATATCAAGGGTTTTCCCAATAATAATGTAGACAAAGTTGGCTTGTATTTTTCGAGCAGCATTGTATCAATTTTAGTGAACTCTTCTTCTGAAATGACGCCCTTCTTAAGCATCGCTTTCGCCGTTCCAAGGCACAGAAGGTACATTTTCTCCGCATGAAATTCCGCCTCATTCATCCGCTCCACCTCCGAATCGATCAGAGATATAGCAGGCGTGAGAACAATACTTCCGCTTGGAGTTGCCATAGGCAGAGAATGGCTTACCGCAGTGCGGACACGTGTACTGATACACTGCCTTTTGATTCAACCGTTCTGGATGCTCCTTCCACCACTTGACACGGCATTCCTTTGAGCAGAACACGCGCCGTTTCATCCCGTCCACCTGGATCAGTGGCTTTCCACACTCACGGCAGACATCTGCTGCATCGGTATTCACAACCGGAATCGGCTTTTTTATTTCCTGCAGACCGTTCCTGCGGCAAAAGGATATGACCGCATCCCTGGAAACATCGACCTGCTTTGCGATTTTCGCATAACTCATACCTTCTCTCCGAAGGTTCCTGATCTGTTCTTTCTGAAATCCATCCATGACTGAGACCTCCTAAGTCACAGTCAAAAGATATGCGCCGGATTTTAACCTCATAACAAAAAAGAGCCTGTGGACACTCCGCAACGGGAATGCCCACAGGCTCAGATAAATTCAGATATTCTTCGTTATACACGGACGGTATAGTCGAGCGAAATCCATCCCGCGCCGCTCTTTAAGCGTCCCCATCCTGCGGTCGAGCCCTTGCCAGACTTGACCTCCACGATGGTATAAACGCCGACAGGGATATACTGCGTCCTCGCATAGTCCGTACCGGGCCCCTTGCGGATATTAAGGTCGGAGATGGTGATCCGCACGAGGAACGGAACATCGGCAGATACCGTAGGAGCGGCTGTTTTTGGTGTGTAGATGTTTACACCGTTTACATCGAACACACTATATCCCGGATTGGCATCCGCGCACTTCTTGGCGTTCTCCAAAATCTTATACGCACCTTTCTGCGTCTTGGAATCTTCCCAGGTCTTACGGACACGGTACCAGGCGACAGCCGTCTCGCTTTCCTTCACATCGAACTGCGTGAGGTCCCACCGCTCGATGATGGAGCAGAGGTTCTGAACATAGGTCAGGCTCGTGGCGTACCCGCCGTCCTTGATGATTTGTGCCGCCTTCTTGTAGTCGGTGCAGCCTTTTAGACCTTCATAGCGGAGTTTGCTGCCGTTCTTCGCTCCGAGCAGATAAGCGGAATGGTCGGCAATGGAATCCTCCACGCACGGGTATTTACGGAAGTCAGCCGTGATGGTGGTATAGCTGCCGTCCGCGTTCTGTTCCTTCGTCTGCTTGGTATACTTGCTCGTTCCGTCCCAGGTCGAACCGCTCCAGGTATTGCCGGAGAGGGAGCATTTCATGCCGAACACGTTATTGGCGTTCTGCGCCAGTTCCGACTTGCCGTAGCCGGATTCGAGGATGAACTGCGCCATCGAAACCGATGCGAGGATGCCCGTCTTCTTCTGGTCTGCCGTAAACAATGCTCCCACACTCTTTACAACATCCGACTCTGAAAGCGAAGAAAAGACGGAAGCCTGTGTTCCATGTGTAGTTGTGGAACCATCGGTACCACTTCCGAGAGCCGCCGTGACCTTTTTCGCAAGATCGCCCATCCTGGAATACATCCAGTTGCCGGGACAGCTTTTGTTTGCGAACCATCGATGGACGGTCAGCACCATCTCGCCGGACTTCGGTTCGTAGGCGAGCGTCTTATCCTTATCACCGAGCCACAGGAGTTTCGTCTTTCCGTTACGCTTGCATATATCCACGCACAGCTTGATGAGCGTCTGATAAACGATGTCTCGAAACGCATAAGGCTCTGTGGTATCGGATGCGCACTCGATGGTGATTGCCCTCTGGTCGTTTGCATTGGAGGAGGAACACCAGGAGCGGTTCTTCTCCTCCACATACAACCCGACACGGCCGTCCTTGTCGATACCGTAGTTACTGGATGCCTGCGTGGAGGACTTGGCGAACCAGTCTCCAAGCCCCTCCGCCGTACACTGACCCACCACACAGTGGGGAGTGATGCGGTCGATGGAGTGCGTCCTCTGCCCGGAATGGTTCGGGCTGAGTTTGGTGTAAGCCACCATTGGACTGTTCGTATAAACCATTACTCGTCACCGTCCTTTCCATTGGTGTCGCGGTCATGGAGCTGCTCCAGCACCGCTTTCAGCTTTTCCGGGATAGGCAGACCCAGATGCGCGGCGTTCTCCGTGAGCGATACGCCCTCGTTGGAGATGTAGAAGAAGATCACCGCCGTGCGAAGGACGCTGCCCGTGCCGATGACCTGCACATCGAGGATGTTGGCGATCCCCACGAGCAGGAAAATCAGCACCTTGCGGCAGATACCCTTGAAGCCGACCTCGCTGGACAGGTTCTTGTCCGCCACAGCACACATGACGCCTGTGATGTAGTCCACGGTCACGAAAACCACAAGGGCAATGAGCAGACCGTCACAGCCGCCGAGAAAGTAGCCGAGCCATCCGCCGATTGCCGTAAAGATGAGTTGAATGGTGTTCCAGAATTCTTTCATACGCTTGTACCTTCCTTTCTCTGGTTGAATTTTGTGTATGAAAAAAGCGACTGCCCGCTGTGGACAATCGCCGTTTTCCGATAATATTCTGTTTTGTTGCTTTGCCTTACAGGGTGATTTTCTCCCCGGTTATGACATCGCAGATCGTGGTTCCTTCTCCGAATGCTGCCTTTGCTTCGGCAATCGTCTCCGCGTCAATCCCCCTGTTGCTGCCGCGATAGGCTTCCAGTTCCTTTGCAATCTGAGTCTCACGCTTCGCTGCCGTTGCCTCCGGTGAAAACCAGGTTGCTCCGGCAAAGGTCAGCTTCTCGACCGCATCTGCTGGGAGGTATGAGCCGTTCGTCTTCCACTTGGCGGCTCCATCATCCTCTACCTCAATTTTGTCTGCCTGGTCTAAAAGCCGCTGTGCCTCTTCGCGGGCATGCTTCTTCCAGAACTCTCCAAGTTCTCCGTTCCATTCTCTTTCAAATCTTGTCATTGCCGTATCCTCCGTTCGTTTTGGTATGTACATATATCACTCTGAATCGCACATTTATCAAGTTAATTCGGAGCATAATCCGTACAAATATCAGAGGCATAAACTGTGTATTGTTTTCATAGCGTCAGACCTGTTTCGGCAGCCATTCCCACAGCCGCAGATCTTCCTGCCCAAGGGACCACATACACATCCCCCGGAGCTTCCACCGATAGGCCGCCTCGTTCGCCCAATAGACGAGGGAGTCCACGTCCTGGTAGTAGAGGATGGAAAAGCCGTCCGCGTCACCGAGGAACAGGCGGGATATCCAGATGTTGATATCCACGGGGATGACCGTTGCCTGGTAGTCGTTGCCGCAGGAAAGCGAAGTCATATCGTCCGAATGGAAAAAGTCATAGTCCATCGAAATGTCCTCGCTCCGAGTGGATGACTCCTCCACATCGGCAGTCAGCGTGAACACCTGGAACTCGCTGTCCCATGTGCAGTTGCTCCTGCTGATACGACCGTAGGATTTTGTCGTTCCGTCCGGCATGACCACATCGAACCGCTCATACGGCTCGTATGTCCAGGCATCCCCCAGGCGCATCAGTTCGCAGACCGTCCGATTGTCGGAGCGGTACCCGGCATAGCCGCCGGAGAAGCCGCTGACCGTTGCCGTGAACCGCAGCGTATAGGATGCGCCAGAATACACGCGCACCTTATTTCCACGGATACGCATCTCCACCGTGTACATGGACGGATCAGCCCGAAGGTCGGCATCCGCCGTCCGTGTGATCTCCTGGCTGTAGTTGCCAAGAAGCGTGGAGCCGTTGTATAACTCCACCGCCTGATTATCGTAGTTCAGGCAGCAGAACAGACTGCCGCAGAATATCCCGGCGCGACCGCTCCCATCAGAAGGGAACGCCAGCCTTGCCCGGAGGTGGATGTCGGAAAAGCCGTCATACTGCCACGCAAGCTGACCGCTGCCGTCAAGCTGGGAATAGATGCGACTTTCTGAATATTCATCTGACCGCCACACGGTAAAGGAGCCTGACAGCACCGTCCAGTAGTTTGTCTCCAGAACGCCGTAGTCCCGAAAGTCCTCGTACCAGATAAGAGCCGAGTCCGGCTTCCTGCGGAGCATTTCAAGCGTCAGACGAAATCCTCGGTCGGGACCGACCATATTGCCCTCCACGTCCTTGAACTGCCGTGGGGAGAAGGAATAGGTCGCTTCTCCGGCAGACGGATCTTCCGAGAAGGAATCGCAGACGCGGAAGCCGTAAAACTGTACGCCCTTGACATCGACTGAAATCCTGATCGTATGCGTTCCCGCCGAGAGCGCCACGCCGCTTGCCAGCGTTGTCCAGAAGGTGCTTCTCCAGTACGGCCACCACAGGCGGCTTTCCGTAAAGTGCGTGGTCACTCCGTCCAATGATACATAGATGCCGTTCTTATCCCAGAAGGGATAACAGAGCCGTACCGCCACATCGTAGGTTCCCGCCGTACTGACGGTAAATTGGTATGTGACGGAGCCTTCATCACCGAGCGTTGCAATCCCGTTCTCAACGGATACGACGCCGGATGCGCTGGCGTAGTTGCCGCCGTCATGATCGATGATGATATTATCGAAATCTGTCGATTGCTGTTTGCTGTATGCGGTCAGATAGTGCCTGCCGTTATATGTCCCGCTCATCTGCGGATACTCGTAGCTGTCCGCATCCCGTCCTTCCATGTAGTCGTACACATGAGGGAGTGCCCATGGCACTTTGTTGTTATCGTCCCAATACCCTACGAACGGGATGAAAGGCTGCGGCGGCTGATCGTCCGTGAAGTTATACACGCCCTTCAGCCAGTTCTGCGCGGCATAGTAGGTCTGTGAGGTGCCGCGATAGGATTTCCCGATGTTCTCCGGCTTGTCATATATCTGCCAGTTCCAGCCGTAGGCAGGCATTCCGAGGAACACCTTATCCGTGTCCATGACCTGTGAGGCATAGTCGTAGATGCCCTCCAGCCACGAGCGGGGAGATACCGGTCCCGGCGCGGAGCCTGCCCACGCCATGCCGTAGCTCATGATGGACGCCGTATCGCAGTAGTCGTTCAGATCGGCATACACGCACCAGTTCTCACCGCCGACCGAACCGTTGACGCTCGTCATACCCGGCAGGCAGATGTTCATCAGCTTCGAGGAGTCGTAGCCTTTGACCGTGTTGTAGATATTGGCAAACATCTGCGTGGACGCTGCATGAGTGGAATAGCCATCGCCTTTTTCCAGGTCGATATCGATGCCGTCACACCACGGGTATTTTTCCATGATGCGGACAATTTCCGAGAGGAACATATTCTGCGCGCCGTCCGTGTTGTCCCGCAGAGCCGCGAAGATACTGTTGTAGCCGTCATTGCTGATGGTCAAAAGCCACTTGATATGCGGCCACTTGTTGATGTAGGTCATCATGGACGAGATGGAAACGCCTGTCTCATAAATCTCCCCGGTAGCCCTGACCTTAAAGGAGAACAGCCCGATCTGGCTGATGCGGTCGCCGTAGTTTCGGAGAGCCGTGTACATCCTGGTGTTGCCCATGAACGTCCACACCATGATCTTCTTTCCCTTTAATGTGTCCAAACTATCACCTCCCGATGGGCATAAGAAAAGCGCCTCCGAAGAGACGCCTGACTTAACCATGTTGATAAACCTTCAATTCGTTATTTATTCTTCGCACTCAACTTAATCAGCCTTGCGGTCAGATTTGCAATGAGTATTGACAATACTATGCCGAGAATAACAGCAATAGGGAAAGCCCAAGTCGGACTGCAATTCATAAGCGTGTCTGCATATCCCGCAGGCATTTCTTCTACGGCAGCCTCGTAGGTAAAATCTCTATTGAGCCAAATCTGACCATAGTAACCGAATGTCGCAAAACTCATGATCACGCTTTTTGTGACTATAGTTTTCCACCTATCGTTACCCAGGATAAATCCAACCACTTCCGCAAGAACGCCAAGTATAATGACCGGAGCAGCGTGCCAAGGTGTAAAATCACCGATAGCAAGGAATGTCAGAAGAATTCCTGCAGCGAAAGTAAGAGCCACGCCCGGAGCTTGTATTCGGTCAAAAGCCTTTACGAGAATACCTGTCAGCAGGATTCCCGCTGTGACTTGGTATCCTACAAAAAGAATAGGATGAATTGAGCCGCAAACGCATACAACCACATACCCAATAACATAAAGAACGACATAGAGCAGCTGCCATAAGGCGTTTTTCTTGTTCCACTTGTTTTCCATGATGAATTCTCTCCTTTGGTTAATGATTTATTTTAGTATTAACTATCCCTATAAACGCGAAAAATCCGCCGAAGCGGAAATTTCAATGTGGAAGTATTGACTTGTCAAACGCCGAAGATTTCTTTCCAACCTGGATATAACAGGAATTTTACAAATTCCATGTGCTTCATGGCATCATCCTTAGACAAATCATGCCGCACCATCTCAAAGAGAAGGTGAACATACTCTGTTGAGAGAAGATGCCACTGCATATCTGTCAACGGTTTTACATTATGACCAGAGTCTTTCAGAAGCTGTGCATATTGCTTGTTCGACTCTTCCTCGGAACGAATCAAATCCTCTTCAAAAGATTCATACCGGGAACCGGTAGAATAGCAGATGAGGAGCTTCATCCCTTCAAAATGGTCATAGATAAAATCTACCAGCTGTTTTATCCATTCATCGCCGAAAGGATCAGTGCCGAAAACATCGGAATCCATATCATCATGACTGGTTTTCTGTAAATGCTCCAGATCATCCAGAGTTTCTTTCACCAGATACCCAAACATATCTTCTTTTCCGTTAAAATGCTTGTACAATCCAGCAGTCGTAATACCTACGTTTTTTGATATGCGATTCAGCGAGGCTTTCTCGTATCCGTATGTAAGGAACTCTTTTCTCATGCAAGCAAGAATCTTTGCGTTTGTAGTGCTTTTGTCTTTTGGCATGGAGTCACCTCGATAGCTAATACCATTAACTTTTGTTAGTATATACCATTAACTAAAGGAAGTCAAGATAAAGCACAAAATTTTCATGCAATTCTCATCCGTCTGTCACAAAGCACACCCTCCATCGTTCATTTCCTGCATCGAATATAAAAGCTGTGCGGATTTTCCCTGCGGCAGGGATACGATGTGCTTGGAATCCCACGCCGCGCTGTACTGGAAGAATCCGTACTTCGTTTCCGTACTGCCGTTCCTCGTGCATTCCCGCGTGGATGACAGAAGAGCCACATCGTCCCCGGCATACATGGAATTCGGGAAGGTCGCTTTCTGACCGCCGACACCCTGCGCCAGCGTGACTGTGCCGCCGTCCATGTCCTGTTTCGGATAAAGGTGGATATCAAGCCCCGCCGATGTGCCGCCGAGGTTTAAAAGGATCACCGTTTCCTCCGAGCGGACGATGCCGTTGAACCACACGGGATCATTCTCCGATTCCTTAAGAAACCCCTTCGTGTGAGGCGTATAGCCCGACAGCATATCGCCCTCCTGGAGCATAAGGTCGGTAAACCAGATATCACCCTCGCAGTCTGTGACAATCGGACGGACGGTGATATTGACCACACGCTTATCCTCTTTTTTGGAAATAACCTCTACAAAGCGTTCAAAATCAGCCATTTAATCACCGTCCTGTGTCCACTGTATTTCGCTCACATGGCCGACCCAGCCAGAGGCAAGGGAGCCATCCTGCAAATTCATATCCGTAATATATACCGTCCCCGTACAGTCATTCACATACACCCTGACCGTAATCTTTGCGACCCTGCCGTACTGAGGACTCACCGTGCCATGCACATGAGTAAAACTTGCCATAGCGTCACACCTCCGCATCTGACGAGGATATGAGGTCAATTGTCCTCGTTTCCGTGCTGCCGTCCTCGTACTCGATCACAATCTCCACGCCGACCTGTCCGCTGCTGCCAAGACTGAGGTTCTCCGTGGCGATCTGCGCAGAAAAGGTATAGCTGTCACGGTTGGAGGGAGTGACGGTCTGCTCCATGTACTTGGTGGCGTTGTACGCGCCCTCGCATTTGAATGACACCGTGCCTGTCACGCCGTTATCTCCATCCACCGAAAAGCCGGAATTCGTCCAGTAGGCAAAGCCATCATCGCCTCGGGAATTTTTCAGATGGTTGAACGGCACGAAGTTCTGCAGCTGCTGGTTGTCGATGTAGTTCGCGCCCTCAAGGACATCTGCGGCAGCGTCCCACTGTGATGTGGAATCGCCAAGCTCCCTCAATGTCGTAGATAATTCAAGCACCGTGTTCCAAGGCTCCTGCAGATTGTATTCCCGGCGGACGATCCTTGTCTTGATGGAAAGGTCCAAATCCTCATCCACCACCATGACCGTATCGCCAAGGTTCCATGCCTCATGCTCATAGCCCGTCAGCACGGTCAAGTCCATTGCCTTCAGCACATAGGAAATTCTCGGCGCTGCGTAGTCCGCAAGGCGCATATTGGCAAACTCCAACATCTGATAAGGGTTCGTGAAATTAGAGCAGTCCAGCGTCTTGATACGCACCTCGCTTGTATAGGTGAAGTCCTCCACATAGGGCTTGCCGTCATTGATATTGGCAAAGGTCATGCCGTCTGCGCCGACAGCGTAGAGTCTCGTGATAAGGCTCGTGGTATCGATCACCCTCTGGATGGATTTCATGTTCTTCCTGTAGCAGAACAGCGCCCCGGAGTCCGTGCCAGAAAATGTCAGCAGGTTCACCAGCTTGTTGGCATTATCAAAAATCAGGTCGCCGCCGTGTATGTTTTGCACATGGCGGAGAATGGAGAGCGCATTGTCCTCGGTCGATGTCCAGGTCCTCTTGGTGCTGACGTTCACCACGCCGACTTCCCATTCCGTGCCCTGCAGAGCATACGCCATCGGTACATCAGCGGTATCCGCCGTGAAGGTGTTCTCATCCTTCTTGGCGGAAAAGGACAGGTCATAGAACGCCGCCTCCGCATACACGGAGGTGATCGCCTTGCCGCTCTCGTCCTTATCATCGGTTACGGTACGGATGCGGTAGGTATCGGATACGATGCGCACCTGCTTTTCGTTCTCCACATACTCACGTTTGCTGTCCTTGAAGGGCAGCTTGAATTCCAGCGTATCGATGCCGTTGATCTCGCTGGTGACAATGATGTCGTAGGCGTTCTCAAGCACAGCCTCGGCGCTATCATCATCTCCAAGGATAACGGGACGTGCATAGCCAAGCTGTGAATACAGCGGTTTCGGATTGTCATATAAACTGACAGCCGTAAGCACAGGCGTCCTTGCCGTATTCGTGGTGGCAAGCGTGATGCGGTATCGGATGTACTTTTTTGACGGAGACTGCAATGCTCCGCCCGTGCCGAGGGAAATCCAGTCCGTCCAGGTGGTGAGGTCATCCGATGTCGATGTCTCGACCAGCGAAACGGACGTTACGCCCGGAGATGTCTCTGCCTTGACAGAAACTCTGCCTGTGCCGCTTATCCCGCATTCCGTGGCAGCTGTCACAAGCACACCGCTTTCAGCATAGACGCCGCCCGTTGCTTTGAGCGTGACCGTATCCTCTGCGGTCAGACCGTCCACATCTGAATCCGTGTCCGCGCCATTGGCCGAAAGGGATTTCAAAAACCACTCGGCAATATCGTCTGTGGTCAGTTCCGAATCGCAGTCCAGGAACCAGTCGTCAAAACCGCCTGCGTACCAGTAGGAAGTGTTCAGCATTCCCCAGACGAGGTCTGCCGTGCAGGAGCGGTTCAGCGTTCCGTTTATCGTAAGCGCAGAGGATGTCCATACCGTGCCGGACGCCCTGTCTCCGACCACATACCATGCTTTCTGATTGTCGGGCTCTATCACCGCAGCGATGAAGTACCAGTTGCCGTTGGTAAGTGAAAAGGACGGCGTGACCGAGGTATCAAGAATCAGGCTGCCGGAAGAGTTGTAGAGCATCAGTCTCGGCCTTCCACGGATGAGGGACAGGTAAAAGATTGGATTGCCCGTTCCCGCTCTCGTGGATAAGAGCGGCGTGTATGTGTTGCCCACGGAATAGGTGGTAGGCTTCATCCAGCCGCCGACCACGATTCGCTCACCGATATCCGAGAACATCGTGCCGTCATTCGTAACACGCAGATAGGTCTGCTCCGAGGACGGATTGTTGATGTTCATCTGAAAATAATTACCGAGATGCCCCGTCTTGAAATCGGCGGTCGTACCGCTCCACTTGTTGATGTAGGCGTCACGTCCGTTCCCGGAAGAATCCGCCGTGCAGGTGTTCGCATCCGGTTCAGATTCATTGAAGCGCCACAGTCCGTCCTTGCCCCAGGAGGAAGGAATCTGCCCTGTAAAGGCATCCTGCGTGTTCATCGTATTTTTCAAAGCCATAAACAATCACCTCCAACGGCTTCTCGCCGATATTTGAAGTTCCGTAAAGGTCACCGTACTGCCGGAAACAACCACCGTGACCGTATTTTCTCCCACGTCCAAAGCAGGAAAATTTAGCTCCGACAAAAGCGGCAGACCATTTCGGAGCGTATCGCCGTTTGCGTCCACCACCTTTGCCGTCATGAGAGCCGAGTCGATGACCAGCGTTTCTCCGGCGGACAGTTTTCCTACGATCTTCAACTCGCTGTCATTCGTGGTTATCGTGATGTATGTGTCCGTGCCAGAGGGGATCACTCCCGTCAGCGAGTACACCGGCAGGGAGTAAGCGTTCCCAAGGGAGCGGGAAACCGTATGCGTTCCCACGCTCCCGATATCGTATGTCTCGTCCGTGGCTGCATAGGCATACGGATCGGGACATAAGAATGTCAGGTCAAAGGTGCAGGAATTCCGCACCGCCTTGTCAAAGGAAAAGCCCTCATTAAGCCTTGCGGAATACACCCGTCCGGGTTCCTTGTCGAGTATCAGAGGACACAGCCCGCTGTCTGGGTTCAGCCACGCAATAATGCTGTCCTTCAGATCGAGGAAGTCCGCATCGCTCATGCCGGGAGGTATGAAACAGGAAATCTGTATCTTCCTTTCGCCGATGGTTTCCCCGAAGTCGAAAACACCCTCGTGTCCCGGCATTTTGACCGTGTTGTTGGTAAGGTCCGGCATACGGTTTTCAGTTGTAATTCTTGTGGCGATTCCCATAGACTTGGAAGTCGTGCCGTTAAATGAAAATCCCATATCAGATATATCCTTTCGCCCGTCTGCCGGCATTGAGGAGCGTGTTCAGCTGCTGCGATATCTTGCGGATATCATCGTCGCTCCTTACACTCATTTCCTGTATGTTGATAAGAGGCTGATCGCCTGAAAGCGACAAAGCCGCACCCTGCACCGCATCCTGTATCATGGAGCGCAGGGAGGACACGCCCACCACAGCCTCGTCCCCGGCTTCTCCGCCGCCAAGGAGTGTATTTCCGCTCTGGCCAAAAATCGTAGCGTCCTTTAAGATCATGCCGCCCGACATGGCCTTCTTGTACCAGTCCACGGAGAAATGCGGAATGGACGGCGGGTTCAGCGAGAAGCTGCCTGTTATGGAGAAATGCGGCAGCTTGATCTTCGGCAGGCTCCAGCTGAAGTTGAACACGCTTTTCAGCCTGTTCACGATGCTGGAAACCGTACTCCAGATGGTATTGAACACATTGGAGATGGTGTTCTTTATGCCGTTAACGATATTGGAGATGGTACTCTTGATCGCATTGAAGCCGTTGCTGATTCCTGACTTTATTGTGTTGACCACGTTCATGATCGCCGTCTTTATGCCGTTCCACACGGAAGTGACCACGCTCTTTACGGCATTGAACACCGTGGAGGTCGTGGTTTTGACCGCATTCCATGCCGTGGTGATAGCGGTATGGATCGCATTGACGATGGTTGTCACCGCTGTTTTGATTGCGTTCCAAACCGTAGAAATCACAGTCTTTACGGTATTGAAGATGGTCGATGTGGTGGTGCTTATCGCATTCCAGGCTGTGGTGACCGCTGTCTTTATGGCATTCACAACGGTTTCCACAGCGGTTTTTATGGCGTTCCAGACCGTGGTAATGACGGTCTGGATTGCGTTCATCACCGTGGTCACTACAGTCTTTATGACATTCAGTACCGTTTCGATGATGGTCTTGTAGATATTGAAATAGGTCGTGACCACCGTCTTTATGGCATTGAAAACAGTCTCGAATACCGTTTTTATCGCATTCCATACCGTGGAGATCACCGTATGGATGGCGTTCATCACCGTGCTGACTGTATTTTTAATGCCCTCCCAGGCGGAGGACAGGAAATCCCTGATTGCGGTAACCACAGTCGTAAAGGTTCCGCTGATAGCCTCCCATACGGACACAAAGAAATCCTTGATGGCGTTCCATACGGTGACCGCTATCTCTTTGACCTTCTCCCAAAGGTTGATCCAGAATTCCCGGAACCCCTCGCAGTTGTTCCAAAGGTAAATGAACGCCGCTACCAAAAGACCTATCGCCGTAATGATAAGACCGATGGGATTCGCCGCCATTGTAGCGTTCAGCCCCGCCATAGCGGTCTTGACCGTACCCATCAGCGACACGATCTTCGGAATGATCGTCATGATCGTGCCGACCGAGGATATGACCTTTCCCACGATGATCAGCACGGGACCGATTGCCGCCACGACAAGCGCCACCGTCACGATGATCTTCTGCGTCCGCTCATCAAGGTTGTTCAGCCAGTCCACGAAACTCTGAATGTGAGAAACGATGGACTTAATATACGGCATCAGAATCTGACCGATGGAGATGGCAAGCCCCTCCAGGGCAGACTTCAAAAGCGTCAGCTGTCCCTGCAGGTTGTCAAGCTGGGTATCCGCCATTTGTTGCGCCGCCCCTGCGGAATTGGTGATGGAATCCTGCAAGTCATCCCATGTATCGCCGGTATTGGCGAGGAGCGCATTGACGGACGCAAGGTCTGTCTTGTTGAAGATCTTACTGATGATGTTGTTTTTCTCTTCGGCAGTCATGCCGTCCATCGCCGTGTTCATGTCGCCGAGGATGTCGTTGAGGGAACGCATATTTCCTTCAGCGTCATAGACCTGGACAGACATATCGCCCACAGCGATAGCGCCGTTCTCACAGCCCTCCTGCAAAGAGAGGATGACGTTACGAAGGTGTGTGCCGCCCTCAGCTCCCTTGATGCCGTTATTGGCAAGGATGCCGAGCGCCGTATTCAGTTCCGCCGTACCGCCCTTTACGCTCCTTGCTGTCGCACCAATCTTGAGGATGCCCTCGCCGAGCTGCTCTACGGAGGTATTGGTGCTGGATGCGGTCTTTGCCATCTGGTCGACCATGACGTCCGCATCGGAAGTCTCCATGCCGAGAGCGGACATGGCGTCCGTTACCATATCCGATGCCGTGGCAAGTTCCATACCGCCAGCGGCGGCAAGGTTCAGAACTGTAGGCAGTGTATCGCACATCTGCTGCGTGTCATATCCGGCAAGAGCGAGATAGTTCAATGCCTCGGCGCACTCCGTAGCGGAGAATGCCGTGGTTTCACCCATCTGCTTTGCAAGGTCTGTAAGCGCGTCCATCGTATTGACGGACTGACCGTCCACCTCGGACATGGAGTCCTTGGTGATGCCCATTGTAGCCTGCACCTGCGACATGGCAGACTCGAAGTTAGCGGCGGTTGATACTGCTGCAGTACCGAGAGCCGTGATGCCCAATGTCACGGGCATCATTTTCTTTCCAACGCCGGAAATGGTGTCGCCCACGGACTGGAGCTTTTCCCCGGCGGCGGTCAGCTTCGTCATTGCCGTGGAGGAATTATCCAGTTCTTTCTGCAGGTTCTTCAGTTCATTCTCTGTTTCTACGATTTCCCTCTGCCAGGCGTCATACTGCTGCTGCGTGACCGTGCCGTTCTTCAAGCCCTCGTCCATCTGATCCTGCACGGATTTCAGCTGCGTCAGCTTGTCCTTCGTTTCGGAGATGGCGGTCTTTAAGAGCTGCTGTTTCTGCTGAAGGAGCGTTGTATTCGTAGGATCAAGCTTCAGTAATTTATTGACGTCCTTCAGCTGTGTCTGCGTGGACTTTATCTCTTTGTTTACGCCGGACAGGGCTTTCGAGAGGCCGGTCGTATCGCCGCCGATCTCGACTGTTATGCCCTTAATTCTGTCAGCCATGCGTCCTGCCTCCCTTCGTTAAAATCTGTCCATCTGCTCCTGGGTAGCGACCTGCGCGTAGTCCCAGTCGTCATTTGACATTTCCGCATACATATCGTTCACCGTCCCGATGGTGAGCAGATCGAGTTCCGAGATGGAAAGCCCGATCTGCACACACCGGAGCAGGAACAACGGCGTCGTCATCTCCCTTTCCGTGGCGGGACGTTTTTTTTAGACTCGACCTGCTGCTGCGTGTTGATGCCCCACAGTTCGATGATCTGCGGCAGCACCTCGTAGATGGAAAAGGTGTTGAAGCCGTCCAGCCACTCTTCGGGAGAGTCGGGAACGGCGGAGTCGGCGTGCCTTGCCATGAGCCACGCGATGTTCTCGAAAAGTTCCAAAGAAAAAGTGTCGAGGTTGGATTCCCCGGCACTGTTCTCATCGATCCCTTTCTGAAGTTCGTTCAGGTCACGGTAGATGTCCCTGTGGAACTTGTTTCTGTAAAGCCGTGGAATGGCGGCGGACGCGCGGAAAGTCACGTCCTTGCCGTCAACGGCGATCGTTTTTGTTACTGCCATGATTTAAGCCCTCCTTACTCGCCGCTGCTTTCGGTCGAAATCTCATATACCGAGTTGTACCAGGCGTCATAGACAGCCGCCGTGGTGTTCGTCCCGGTCTTGACCTTCACCAGTCCGCTCGGCAGAGGAGAAACGGTCAGCGAGAGCGTTTCCGTCTGCACCTCAGTCGAGTCCTCGCGGGTATTGCCGGATACGGAAGGGCGGCTCGCCGAGCAGTAATACATACAGTGGCGGATCTTTCTCTGGTCGCCCGTGAACTCAAAGAGCAGCGCAAAATGCTCCGGCTCCACGTCCTTGTTCTCATAGAGAACGCCGTTGCTGTCCTCGGTCTCATGCATGATGTCCGTAAGGAAACTCTCCGGGATGAGCGCAAGTTCCAGATCGCCGGAATAGCCGTTGTTGTCCGATACCATGTAGTACACGGAATCATCGGCGTAGAACGGCTCGTTTTCACCCTCCGCGTCAAGCGAAAGGGATACGGCGCCCGGCATAGCCACAGGCGTGCCGAATGTGGCGGTACCATCATCCGCAAGCGTGACCAGGGCGTAATGGCAGTTCTTCAGACCGAACTTGACTTTGTTCTTTTTCGTTGCCATAGTCAGTTACCTCCTAAAATTTCTGTTTGATAAAGCACTTCATACATCTTTTCCGATTCGATCCAGTACTCCGACTTCTCGTAGGGGATCTCGTAGGAGTCCAGGATGTCCTCGATTGTTTCTTCCGTTTCCGGCGACTTCTCATCCGTGTACAGTTCGATGTTCATCTGGTTGATCTTCTGCCACACCTTATTGTCGGCGAACATATTGTCCGTCCCCGGAAAGAGGAAAATTAAAAAAGGCGGATCAGGCGACTCGCCCTCCGCAAAATGGTCATAGGCAAGAGGAAGGTTTGCCTCCTCCAGCATGGTTACGATTTCTTCGTGTGTCATAGGCATCATCCTTTCAGCTTCTGCTCGATGGTCTTTACCAGCTTTTCGTTTCCTGCCTGTTCGGCGGGAGCGATGTGTGGTCTTGCCGCGACCCTTCCTCCGCCGCGCTTGGCGTGACCGTGTTCCAGAAGGTGCGCTATCTGATAGCGGTTTTTGGAATGCACCACCAGGTCGATGGTTTCCGAGGATTCCTTCACGGTCTTTACCGACCACGATTTCTTGTATTTCCCCGTGCGTGACGGAGCGGATGCCTGGATGTCCTTGCGTACCGACTGCGCCGTCTCTTTCACGGCGGCTTTCAGTTCATCGGCGGCAAGGTCAGAGTACTTCGTCAGTTCCTCCATGATGGCGTCCGCCATGCCGTCCACGGATACCCGGCGGCTCATGACTGACCCTCCAGTTCGCAGGAAAACTTGATGCTGTTATGCTTGAAGCCCATCGGATTCACATAGATGATGTTGTAGGTCTTGCCCTCGCAGACGATCCTGTACTTCGTGGACTCCACGACGGCAAGTTCGGAACACCACCTGCAGGTAAAGGAAAGAGACTCTTCGGAACGGATAACAACGCCCGTGCTTTCAGAGCCGCTCCCCGTCCCGCTTACCGCATTGTTGGAGCCTGCGGTCGCCCAGCAGGAGAAATAATCCGCCCAGCCGGTTTTGTGGTTTCCGTATTTGTCGACGATGACCGTATTTTTCTGGAAAGTGACGCGCACCCGCATGGCTGCTATATTCATCAGAATCCCTCCTCCCGTATACCGAAAAGAAGGGAGCGGAGCGTCAGGTTCAGCGCGCTGTGGTCTGCCTCCTCACGATGCTCATAGAGATACGCCACCGTAAAAAGGATGGCTATCCGCACACGGGCAAGGGTATCTTCATCGGCATCCTCCCAGTTGTCATCCGAGAGCCGCGACATATCCTGTACCAGCTTTTCCGCCGTAGATATGAAATTCGTGATAAGTTCATCCTCATCGGAATAGTCCACACGAAGATAGGTCTTTGCCTCATCAAGCGTGATAATTGCCATAGTCTCACTCCCTTCATAAAAGCCGCCCGCAGGATCGCTCCCACGGACGGCTCGGTTGCCCGGTTATTATTCGTCCGCTGTCATAAGTCCGGCAGTCTTCAGCTTTGCCAGCAGACCATTGAAGTCCTCTTTCAGAGCAGCCACAGTCGTTGCCTCGCTGTCTGCCTGGTTTTCCGCAGGCGTGGAAAGGAGCCCCTCCACAGAGGCTCCTTCCTCGATGATCAGCGTTCCGCCGATGTGTGTGACGTCACCGCCCTGTTCGGTATAGTTCTTTGCGTTATACTCGCTCATAGCCTTGTCCTCCTTACGCTTTCATCTGCAGGAGCTGGATGCCCTCGGCGAGGATGACCTTGCCGTCCACACGCTCAGTGGCCACATAGCCGATCTGACCGTTGGTAGCATAAAGCTCGTTCAGACGCTGAACCGTTCTGCCCGCACGGTCGCCGATCCAGTAGTTCTGGAAATCACCGAATGCAACGGTATACGCACCCGCAGCCATAGTAGGCGCATACGGAGAGGTATAGAGGTCATAGCCGAGCAGCTTGTCAGGCTCACCCGCCTGGAGGGAAGGCTGCCACAGATACACGCCGTTGCCGTCCTTCAGCTTTCGGATGGCAGAGATGGTCGCATCGTTCATGAGGAACTTTGCGTTCCTGCGGTACGGAGCCTTGAGCGCGTACACGAGGTTGATAAGCTCATCCGCAGTGATGGCGTTATTTGCTGCGGCAGTCACGCCGACCGCACCACCTTTGGCGGTAAAGATGCCCGTAGGACGCCCCGTGCCGTTACCCACGCAGAACGCCTCTTCCTCGGCAGCACCGAATGCTCTGGCAAACTCATTGGCGATATACTCCTCAAGAGGGAACGCCGCATCCTGCAGGAGCTCCACGCTGATGCGGATAAGGTCGGTGAGCTTATAGGCGTCGATCTCCTTCTGGCCGAAGGTGGGATTGCTCTCGGTGAAAGCTGCATTCTCAGCAGTCCAGTTGGCTACCGAATGGCCAACGGAAATCGGGATCTTCCTGTCATTCTGAGTCGTGATGACCTTGGCAATGGAACGAACCACGTTCACTGCGTCAAGCCCGGTCACGATGTCACGTTCAAACTCCTCCGGCACAAGGTAGCCGCCGTCCGCGTCGGTGCTTTCGGAAAGCACATTGTGGATGGGAGCCTTTCCGCGAAGATGTCTGCCAAAGTCCTCCTTATAGGCATTGGACGCACGACCCTTCTTCTCCTCGGTATTACCGGGCTTCTCAGGCATGCCGGTGAGTGGCTTGCCCACGGGCTTGTTCAGTTCCGCCTCGATGGCATCCCTGCGCTCCATGCGGCGGATCTCGTTGGACATGTCGTTCAGATCCTGCTCCATAGCGGAATAGGTGGCGTCATCCTCTGCGGACAGCACACCCTTATCGTTTCTGTGGGTATCGAGGAAACCCTCCATCGTATTCCACAGCTTTGCTCTCTTCTCACGCATTTCGATAATAGTCATGATGATTTACCTCCGTTAAATAAAGTTTTTGATAGTGTTGAGGCGGGCTTTCAGTTCATCGACCGAGCGTCCCGCCGGTTCCTCCGGCTGTGCCGGTGTGTCTGTCTGCGCATCTGCCGGAATATCGGCTTTTTGCACAAGCTTTGCCTTGGCAGTGATCTTGTTCATCAGTGCCGCCTGTACGGTCTTTCTGGAAAACGCATAGGCGGATACGGCAATGTCAGCGGCTTTCTCATCTTCGAGAATGCCGTCTGCAAAGCCCAGCTCCACAGCCTTGTTTGCGTTCATCCAGGTCTCCGCGTCCATGAGGTGTGACAGCTTCGCCCTTGTCAGGCTGGTCTTGATCTCGTAGGCATTGATGATGCTCTCCTTGACCTCGTCCAGCATCTCGATGGCTTTCTGCATGTCCTCATGATCGCCCATGGCGATTGTCGCGGGATTGTGGATCATCATCAGCGCCGTGGGAGCCATCAGCACCTCGGTTCCCGCCATTGCGATAACGGATGCCGCAGACGCCGCGATGCCGTCGATCTTGACGGTCACGTCATCCTTGTAATCCATCAGCATGGTGTATATCTGGCTTGCCGCAATGCAGTCTCCGCCGGGCGAGTTGATCCACACCGTCACGGGACCGCTCCCGGCAAACAGCTCCTCATGGAACTGCGCGGGCGTGATATCGTCATCGAACCAGCTCTCCTCGGCAATCGTGCCGTACAGTTCAAGCACCCTTGCCTCGGTTCCGCCTCCGTCCGCCTGGTTCTTCCACGCCCAGAACTTCTTCGTCTGACTCATTGGCTTCTTCCTCCTTCCCTTGGTCAGTGGTTGTATCTGCAAAAGCGCCCGCCTTGTTAAGCGGGAGCATGTTGCCGTTTACGAGGTAGAGATCGCCGCCTTCTTCCACAGGGATGCGGTCAAGGTTCTCCAGTTCCCGGATGTCGTTTGCGCTCATCCAGCCATTCTGCCTTGCCGTGGCATACCCGCTCATGCGGCTCTGGTAATCTCCACGGAGCAGCCCTTCCACGTTGAACTTCACGAAGTATGTTTTCTTCTCCTCCGGTGTCAGGAGCGTCCGCTGTATGGACTGTTCCCATCTGACCACCCAGGGATCGAGCGTGTACTTCACGAACTCAAGGGACTGCTGCTCTATATTGGAAAAGCTCGACTTTTCAAGGTCGCCCACCATGTGCGGAGGCACCCTGAAAATCCGGGCTATTTCATTGATCTGGAACTTCCTCGTTTCCAAAAACTGCGCCTGTTCCGGCGAGATGGAGATGGGCGTGTATTTAAGTCCCTCCTCCAGCACGGCGATCTTGTTGCTGTTCGCCGAACCTCCGAACTGGCTCATCCACGACTCGCGCACCCTCTGCGGGTCCTTGATCGTGCCGGGATGTTCCAATACACCGCTCGGCGCCGCGCCGTTTGCGAAGAACTTGCTTCCGTATTCCTCGGTTGCAATCGCAAGCCCGATGGCGTTCTTTGCCATCGCGATCGGCGAGTATCCCACCAGACCGTCAAAGCCGAGTCCGGGGATATGAAGCACATCGGAAGGATGGAGCGTCACCGTATAGGTGTTGTCCTTCGGCAGCTCTTCCTGGGATTTCTGATAGGTGTAATAAAGCTGTCCTGTCTCATCCCGGCTGACGGTCATCTTGTTCGGCATCAGCGGATACAGCGCCACGACCTCGCCCTTGCCGTTGCGGATGATCTGCGCATAAGCGTTTCCCCAAAGCAAAAGATGAGTCATCAGTGTTTCCCTGAACACGAATGAACTCATCTCCGGGTTCGGCTCGTCATGGAGCAGAAGGTATAACGGATGGTCGAGCGCCTTTTCCTTGCCGCCGTCCTCCTTGTAGCGGTACATATGGAGCGGAAGTCCCGCGATTGCCTCCGACAGGATACGCACACAGGCATACACCGCTGTCATCTGCATCGCGCTCCGCTCCGTCACCACCTTGCCGGACGAGCTGCCGCCCATGTAAAAGGCGTACCTCGAACCGACCGTGCTGTCGGTGGGCTTATCCCTTGACCGAAATAAACCGCTGAATATTCCCATATCACATCACGCTCCTTCCTCATATAAACAAAATCCCACGGGAGTCATAAACGCTCTCGTGAGATTCATTGCCGCACCGGATCGCCCGGTCGAGTGCCATGATGGTCGCAATTGCGCCATCGATCTTTTCTGTAGATTTTTCCTTGTCCGCCTTGATGTTCCCGGCTGGATCAGTTCGGATGAAAATGTTGTCCATCATCCACCGCAGGACGGGATGCCCGCCGTGTGCGATTTTCTCCTCTAAAGTCAGCTTCATCAGCTCCTTGGTCGGCGGGGACATATCCTTAAATCCCTGTCCGAACGGAACGACCGTAAAACCCATGCCCTCAAGGTTCTGCACCATCTGCACCGCTCCCCAGCGGTCAAATGCGATCTCGCGGATGTTGAACCGCTCTCCCAGCCGCTCGATGAATTTCTCAATGTATCCGTAGTGAACCACATTGCCCTCCGTGGTCATCAGAAGTCCCTGCCGCTCCCACAGATCATAGGGAACATGGTCTCGCTTTACACGAAGGTCAACGGTCTCCTCCGGTATCCAGAAGAACGGAAGGATGCTGTATTTATCCTCCTCATCCTGCGGCGGGAACACCAGAACGAACGCCGTAATATCCGTTGTGGACGAGAGGTCAAGACCGCCGTAACAGACACGACCCTCCAGATCATCCTCGGAAACAGGGAACGCACAGGCATCCCACTTGTCCATCGGCATCCATCTGACCGACTGCTTCACCCATTGGTTCAGCCTTAACTGCCGGAATGCGTTCTCCTCGCCAGGATTCTGCTGTGCGGAATCACACGCCGCTTTCACCTTGTCGATACCGACCGTGATGCCGAGAGAGGGATTTGCTTTCTTCCAGACCTCCGGGTCTGTCCAGTCCTCGTCCTCCGCCGCACCGTAGATAACGGAATAGAAAGTCGGATCGACCTTCCGTCCTGCCTGGATGTCCAAAGCTTTCTGATGCACCTCATAGCAGATGGAATTCGTATCATTCCCGGCTGTGGTGATCAGAAAGTAAAGCGGCTGCATCCTTGCATCGCCGGAGCCCTGCAGCATGACGTCAAACAGCTTTCTGTTCGGCTGCGTGTGCAGCTCATCAAAAATAACGCCGTGGGTATTGAAACCGTGCTTGTTTGCCACATCAGCCGACAGCACCTGGTAGGAACTGTTAGTGGGCAGATAGGTTATCTTTTTCTGCGACTCCAGTATCTTCACGCGCTTCACAAGTGCCGGGCAGAACCGCACCATATCCACAGCGACATCGAATACGATCTTTGCCTGGTTCCTGTCGGCGGCACAGCCGTACACCTCGGCGCGTTCCTCGCCATCTCCGCAGAGGAGAAGCAGAGCCACCGCAGCCGCAAGTTCGCTCTTGCCCTGTTTCTTCGGTATCTCGATGTATGCCGTGTTGAACTGGCGGTAACCATTGGGCTTCAAGATACCAAAAAGGTCACGGATGATCTGCTCCTGCCAGTCGATCAGTTCAAAGGGCTTACCCGCCCATGTGCCTTTGGTGTGGCAGAGTGACTCGATGAACATGACGGCATAATCCGCAGCCTCCTTATCATAGCGGGAGGTCTTCGCCTTAAGCTGTGTCGGTTTGTATTTCTTCAGTTTTCTCGTAATGCTCACCTCCCGAATGGCATAAAAAATGACCTGCCAATGGCAAGCCGTCCATAAATCTATCTGTACGAGAGACAGAGCCTTTCGGCTCGTCCCTTTGGTTATTCGTTTTTCTGTATCTTACTGCTGCATCGCCCAGGCAATCGCGTGGCCGTCATCCTCGAACTCTACCTCGCTTGCGGCGTAAAGCCCAATGGCGCTTTCGCAGTCGTGCCTGCCGTCCTCAAGGTATTCGTAGACCGCTCCGAAGTAGCAGGGCTTGTTCTGCCCGTTGTAGTAATACCCGGCAAGAAGCACCTTGTCTCCGAAGTTCAGCACCTTGCTCCAGCGGCATTCCAAGTCCTCCGGCGTGGTGGGGTTTGGCAGTCTGTAGGTTCTCATTGCATCGTTGATCGCCATGGTCTTTGTCCTCCGTTCGTTTTGGTATGTACATATATCACTCTGAACGGCGATAATAGCAAGCAATTTCTGTAGATTTCCAAGGCATAATTTACACAAATATCCACCGCAGGATTTGTGTATATTACTCCTGCGTGTGACGATGGATTGTCTCGATGATCTGTTCCTGTTCTTCGGCATCCACGCCGATGGACTGGAGCGCCTGTCTCGTTCCGCAGTCCGGGCAGATGAGAGTTTTGTTGTCCGTTCTCGAAAGAGCCGGAGCGCCGTGGTAGGTCTTTCCGCACAGCGGGCAGACTGCCATCCTTATCACATTATCCTTCATAGCCGCATACCTCCCTGCATTTATCGTAAGCATCGATCAGAATGTTCTTGTCGAAGTAAAAGGTATCGTACCCCTCAAGGCAAGTCCTCATGTAGAAATTGCTCGGAACACCGATGGGACGCTCCTCGTGCATGATGTAGGCGAACGCCGTCACCGTCCTGCGCTTTCCTGTGCGGATGCCCTTGTACTTCAGCTTGATATCCTTCTTGTAGTAGAAGGTGGGGAATCCCTCGTAACGGTCAAGTGCCGCCTCGTCCGATTCCGTCACTTCCCAGATTACCACGGGAACCGTGCCGCCTTCGCATTCCTCAATCGTGAGGTAGGAGCCTGTCTTGCTCCCCTTGAAAAGCAGCTCCCAGCCCGTAAGGTTCGCCGTTCCGAGGATTGTGGCGTGCGGGCAGCGCATCCGCATCTGCGGAACATTTAGGTTGCTGCCGTAAGCGATGTAGTATCTCTTTGCCATAGTCGTTACCGTCCTTTCTGAAGGACTTAGGTTACTTGTCCTTCTACCACCTTAAGACCGCCGAAGCGGTCAGAAGGCAGGGCATTTAACCTAAGTCCTTCAAGCGGCGGCTCTGCCGTGCCTGAATGCCGTGTCCCCGGAAAGGTTGCGGGTAAGGAAGTCCCTCGCTGTTGCGAATTCCTCTCCTATGAATCCGAGGCGGAGAAGCCAGGTTCTCATGGCGTATTTCGGATTCTCGTTCTGCTGCGGTTTCGGGCTTGCCGTCCGCACGTCCTTTGCCATCTGGCTGAGTGCGAGGCAAAGCTGAATGTAACTCTTCAGCTGTCCCGCATGGATGCCTCCCTTGCGCTCCGCTGTCGGCTCATCGAACTGGAAGAGCCGGAACTCGATGGTGCCCTTCGTGAAGGTCGCATGGTAGTTGAGCATATGGTAGCGGCTGTCGTTGTAGTGCTGCGTCCTGCCGTAGCTTGCTCCCTGCGAGGTGTACCAGATGTCCGCAAGCTGGCTCATGGTCTTCGGCTTCTTGCGGTTGACCGCCTGCAGGAAGTTCGGGTCCACCGTGCGGCAGTACCTGTCCATGCGGTATCGGTCGAGCTTCAAAGCCTCGGCGATCAGGCTCTCATGGCTTGCCATGATGTTTGCGAGGTTGCGGAGCGTCTGCGGCGTGTGGCCGTTCGCACCGATGTGGATGTGGACTCCGCATCCCCGGCTGGCATCGCTCTTTGCGCCTGCGTGTCGAAGCTGTCTGCAAAGCTCCTGAAGGGTTTCGATATCGCCGTAGGTAAGGATCGGCGTGACCATCTCGCATTTTTCATCGTCCGGTCCGCTGATGGAAACGTCCCTCTGGAATTTCCACTCGCGACCTTCGCTGTCCCAAGCTGACCAGGTGTAGTACCCGTTGCGGCTTGCCGTGTTCTCGTATCTGCCTGTTCCGAAGAAGTCGGCAGCAATCTTCGCTGCCTTGCTCCTCTTGATGCTGTTCATCTCAACCTCGACCCCGATGGTCTGGTTCTTCATCTCGGTAATCTGTCTCTCTGTCTTTGCGTTCATGGTGTGTGCCTCCTTGAAATCCTTTGTTTTCCGAGGGCTTCGTTCCCTTCGGTGTGTCTATATATCACTCTGAAGCACACTTATATCAAGTTATTTCTCGCCATAATGTACACGAATATCTGCCCGTAAATTCGGCATGAATTGTGTAGATTATGACTCGATTTTTCTAACGATATCCTCGCCGTAGACCACGTTCAGTCCGCTGCCGTTGTCCCAATGCATGAGGAGCGATCCCGTATCGTCCACGCCACCGACCGTTCCTTTCGTGCCGATTGGCGGAGCCTGGGCATCATCCATCTTGACCAGCACCACCCGTGTGCCTGTAGGGTACTCCCTGCGGATGCGATCGACAGTCTCCTTATTCGGAAATCTCATGGTCAGCACCTCCGTTCTTGAAAGCCGAGGAGCCCGTGAGGTTCTTCAGCAGGATTTTTCGCTCCGTCTTGTACTCTGCGCCGATGAAGCCCAGTCTCAGAAGGAAGCAGCGAAATGCGTACTTCTCGTTGTCAACGTCCTTTTCCGTGGCGGTCACTCTCTTGGCGTTCCTCGCCATCTCGCATATTGCGGAGACAAGGTGCGTGTATGCCCTTGCGGAATCTCCGTCCATCTCTGTGAACCAGGGGAAGGATACCTTCTCTTCCGTCACTTCGATGGTAAGGCTGTCCGAGCCGAGTGCTTTTTTCATAAGTGCCGCTTTTGATTCAACAATCCTCTGCAGGTTCTCAATGGCGGCATCCGAAAGGCTGTCCCTCGGAACAGCCACCGTAAGCCCCTCCGTGGCCGCCTGTGCCGCGTTCTCTTCGGATTCGGATACTTCCTCGACCTCCGAGTCCCCGCCGTCCTGCGGTTCACATTCAAAGCCTGCGGCAGCGATAGCTTCAAGCACCTGTTCGACCTCCTCGCTGTCGGCGCGGTCATCGAAGAGGAGCGTCCCATCCTTGGTGACCGTGAAGGAGTCGATCTCGTAGGCTGCTGTGGGCATTCCCATGTACTTTGCCTTTGCTCCCGTAGTGTCAGCGATGACCTTCACCAGTTCCTTTCGCTGTGCGCCTGTTACGTTGTACCTGATTTCCATGTGCGAAAACCTCCTTTGTTTTTGGTAGTACATTAATCACTCTGAACCCCAGGAATATCAAGCGATTTCCGCACATTTCGGTGTAGAATTACTCACAACAAAAATTCCGGGAACTGTGCATAGTACACGATCCCCGAAAGCACAAAGCAGACATTCGGCAAAGCCACGCCGTTGCCCCACATCTTGTATTCTGCGGAGTCGGAATGCGGCTCCTTGAGCCACTTGATGATCTGGTTCCTGGTCTTCGGTTTGGAGGATGTTCCCATAACCTTCCGATGCGTTTCAAACACATCCGTCCAGAAAGCAATCTCCTCCTCGGTCGGCTCGTCCGTTCCAAGCCCGTCGCACCACCAGTCGGGAAAGCCTTGCAGCCTTGCACACTCGGTAGGCGTGAGTCTGCGGACAATGTAATATGGCTCTTCCGAAACAGTCGGCGGGTCTTTATAATCCGTAGCGACCAGCGTATCGGTCACCGTATCATCCGTGAAGTTCGTATGGAACGAATTCTTGCTGGAATGGTACACAGGCTGTCCGACCGCGCCCGGTCCCTTTGCCACCATCGTAGGCTCGACTTCCTCCTCGACCGCGATCCCAAACTTGGCGTTCTGCCCCATGTTATAGGTAGCACGGTCGATGCCGTATGCGACGGCATGCTGCTCCGTGGCATTCAGCGTGAAGCTGACATCTTCCTCGGAATAGCCGCTGCCCTTATGGGACGGTCTTGCACCGTTGCCCTCAAGAGCCACGACAGCCATGCCGCCCTGGTTGCAGGAGGGGTTGCCGCCGTTTGCGTCAAGCGTCCGTGTGGTATCCGCCTCATAGAATCCGCTTTTCGGATTATCGGACTTCATGGCGTTTGAATCCTTGGAGCAGATGCCGTAGACCTTGACCGCCAGTTCGTTGCACCTTGCCTCGCCGACGTCATGGGTATTCAGCGTATTTGCCACATCGGATTCCTTCCATTGCTGTCCCTCTTCGGCAGAATGCGGACGGGTGCCTTTTACAAACGGCACAAAGACGGTCTGATCGTTGTTGCAGCCGAGCGTTGCCGATTTATTATCCTGTATCAGTGCGCCCTTGCCGCCACCCTCACAGCCGGACCGGATCTTCAGCGTTTTCGGAGTGTCCTCCACCACGAACGGCTGGTTGTTGCCGCCCGTTCCATAGGTGGACATCACCGTAGGAGCCACATCAAGCGGCCCCGTGTATCTGGTGTCCTGGCTGTGGTTCTCATAGACCGCAGCCGGAACCGTCCCGGCACGGAGCGTGGGAGAAGTCTCCTCCTCATATCCGATGCCCCTGGAATCCGCCGAATGCTCCGTGCAAAACCCTGCCGCTCCCATAACGCAGGGAGGATGGTGCGCCTCGGCGCGGAGAGTACAGGTCACTCCCTCCGTCACATCCATGCGGTCGCCGCCCTGGTCGTTTAAGACCATGACACCGTTCCTGCCCGTGGACATCCCGCAGTTCTCGCCAAGGGTAGCCGCCTCACCAGAGACAGCTCCGTTGTATCCATCTATGCCGATGCCTGACGCATGAGCGCCTTCTTCAGCAGTTCCGGCAGTTCCTTCCCACGAGCGGAAGCCCTGCGGAGTATACCCAGACACGCCTTCTGACTCAAATAGTATTTTTCCGGCACTCCCGCCTGCAAAATCTGCGACAAGGTAGATACGTTTTCTGCGCTGGGGAACTCCCCAGTATTGAGCATCAAATACCCGCCATGCGAGACTGAAATCGTCTGCCACGATCTCTCCGGCATTTGGCCATTTCGCAGGTCGAGCAGAATCAATCTCGTATCCTTTGACGCTGCAGATCTCTTCGAGGACGGACTGGAAGTCCGCGCCTTTGTTCGAACTGAACGCGCCTGGGACGTTCTCCCAGACGATGTATCTCGGATATTTTCCATTGGTTGCACACCTCATTTCCTTTACGATTCGGACGGCTTCATAGAAAAGGCTCGAACGGGAGCCGTCCAATCCTTCTCTTTTGCCCGCCACGGACATGTCCTGGCAGGGTGAGCCGAAGGTGATAACATCCACCGGCTCAAGTTCACTGCCCTTCAGCGTGGATACATCACCATAATGTTTCATAAACGGCAGCCGCTTTGAGGTCACCATAACGGGAAACGGCTCGATCTCCGAACTCCACACGGGAGTGATGCCGGAAATCAAGCCGCCCAAAGGAAAACCGCCGGAACCGTCAAACAGGCTGCCAAGCGTCAGTTTATTCATCAGGAACCTCCACCTCTTTCACGAGGTCGGAGTACATCATTTTTTCTCCGTTTCTTTCAACATAAATGTCAGCCGGATCAATGCCGTTCTCCACAGCCCTGCGGAGGATGACCGATGCGTACTTCTCATCCAGTTCCATAGTGAAACACATGCGGTTCATCTGTTCGCATGCCATCATGGTGGAGCCGCTGCCGCCGAAGGTATCGATCACGATGGCGTTCTCCTGCGAGGAATTCCCAATAGGGTATCCGAGCAGGTCGAGCGGCTTTGATGTCGGATGGTTGGCGTTACGTTTTGGCTTATCATAATTCCAGATAGTGGTCTGCTTGCGGTCAGAGTACCACGGATGCTTGCCGTTCTGCAGGAATCCGTAAAGCACCGGCTCGTGCTGCCACTGATAATCCGAGCGACCAAGCACCAGGGAATTCTTCACCCAGATACACACGCCCGCCAGGTGGAACCCGGCGTCAATGAACGCTTTTCGGAAGTTCAAGCCCTCGGTGTCCGCATGAAACACATAAGCCGCGCCGCCTTTCTCCAGCACATCCGCCATGCACTTGAACGCAGCGAACAGGAAGTTGTAAAACTCCTCGTTTTTCATGGAATCGTTCTGTATGGTAAGACCGCTGGAACTCTTGAAGGATACGCCATACGGAGGATCTGTCACGATAAGGTTGGCTTTCTTGCCGCCCATCAGCAATGCGACATCTCCAGCGTCCGTAGCGTCTCCGCACATCAGCCTGTGTCTGCCCACTGTCCAGATATCGCCCCGCTCCACAAAGGAGGCTTTCTCCAATGCGGCGGTCAGGTCGAAGTCATCATCCTTCGCCTCGTTGTCAGACTCTGTGCCAAACAGGTCAGCCAGTTCCTTTTCATCAAAGCCTGTGAGCAGGGGATCGAAGTCCATACCCTGCAGAGCCTCGATCTCGACACGCAGAAGTTCCTCATCCCATCCGGCGTCCATCGCCATGCGGTTGTCGGCGATGATATATGCTTTCTTCTGCGCCTCTGTCAGATGGTCGGCAAAGACACACGGTACTTCCGTAATGCCTTCCTCTTTTGCCGCAAGAATACGACCGTGTCCGGCGATAACGCCAAAGTCACGGTCGATAATAACAGGATTGATGAAGCCGAACTCCCGGAGGGAGGATCGCAGCTTGTTTATCTGTTCCGGGGAGTGGGTACGCGCGTTATTCACATAAGGTACCAGTTTCGCAATCGGAACGAGCTGCATTTCAGTCGTTGTATTCATATCGCACCAACCCCCATTCCGCAAATTTCTCAAAACCGCCGAGACCATCGATGTATTTCCTCGCGGTCTCCACGATCTCCGTATATGGCATGCCGCCGACCTTCTCATCCCCGATGGAGCAGGAAAGCTCCACGGGCTTGCCGGTTTCCTGCGCCTTGAGCCATGCCCAGATGTTCACGGACACGTCAGCTTTTGAGAGGTCTTTACCGTGCAGACCACCGCCTGTGACGGAATCGCCCATATCAGAGCCGAGCTTCCTGTTCGTGGCTCCTGCGTCCACATCCGTGCCGCCCGTCCAGTCACCGAGCGGATTGACCACTGCCTTCTTATATGATTTCTTCAGCTGCTGCGTATCCGCATTGCTCTGGCAGATGGTCAGATTATCGCCGCCCAGAATATACTTGCCGTCAGCGTGGTACTGACCGTAGATATCTGCGGCGATCTTTGTCAGCTTTTTCTGCTCATCCGTCACAGGCACGCCCTTAAAGATGCCGTTGTCACCGCAGCGGAACCCGGCAGACTGATTCTTGGACAGGTGTCCGTCCTGCGGAACTTCCTGGACGCTGATTTTCACATTCCCTGCAATACGACGGACGATCTCCGTGATCTCACCCTTCGGAACATGTACAGAAGTCTCCGCGATAATGTGACACATTCCGTGACCGAGCAGGACTTCCACGGCAATCTTCGGATCACTTTCTTTTCTGTATGCGGCATCCACAATGGCCCCGGCGATGCGATCAGCCAGTTTATCGGGATGCGCGGGATTTACTTTTTCAAACATATCATTATCCTTTCCTTGCTCTGAGCAGTCGCTCCATCAGGTCATCCTGCGGGGAAACATCCCCGTAGTCGGTGCTGCAGTTCTCCTTCACGATTTGGAATATCTCGTTCCAGAGCCGCACCGCCTGGTTCATGTAGTTGATGCCGATATTGATAAACGGCGACGGTATCGGCTTCTGCGTCGTAGGATGCTTGGAGAGAAAGCCCATGCGGTTCGTCATCTCCTCGCACTGTATCCACCTGGCGCTGCACATGGCGTACCTCTCCAGAAGCTGGGGAGATACCTTTGCGGCGCAGCCGATCTTCTGCAGCCATTCCCATGTTTCCTTATAGATTTCCTCCGCCTGCAGGGTACTTCCGTCCCGCTGCTCGGCTGACAGGAAATCATGCGGTTTTGGCATATCGACACCCTCGACTTCGGGAATATCAAGCACTTCCAGCCTGCGTCCGCCCGGATTGCCGTTCTCGGCTTTCTCCTTGACAGCGGATTTCTTCCTTCCCGCACCGGGTCTCGCACCGCCGCGACCGCCTGTGTTGTTGGATTTTGTCGGCATTTTCACACCTCCTTCCGCACAAAAATGAAGCAGCCGGAACCGGCCGCCTTTAATTACCCTTTTGATTTCGCCTTTTTCGCACACGTGACCCCGCGCCGTTTTCCGCAGAAGCCCCTCGTAGAGATTTGACCGGGCCCTGGGTCCTTATCGATCACCACGCTCTTTGTGTATTTTCTCGTGACATGAACGGCACAGGCTCATAAGGTTTGACTCCTCATGCGTTCCGCCTTCCGACAGCGGAACGATGTGGTGGACTTCCTCGACCGCAACATACCGACCTTCTTTCATGCACATCTCACAGAGAGGATGCTTGCTTGCGTACCGATGTCGGATGCGTGTCCAGGCACGTCCGTAACGCTTGCCGGGTGAGTAGCCACGCTGGAACTTCTCGTAGTGCTGTTCCATTTGTTTTGCGTGTTTCTCACAATAAACACCGTCCGTAAGGTTCGGACATCCGGGGTAGCGGCAGGGACGCTTTGGTTTTCTTGGCATCCTTCCACCTCGCTTTCCGGGCATAAGAAAAGCCCCACAGGATTTATCCCATGAGGCTCCGCCCACTATTTTACGATATCAGTATAACACGCCATTATAGATAAATCGTCTCAGAAAGTGGACAAGGGTTTAAGGCTTGCCGAACAGCAGGACGGTCAGCTTGTCGATGGCACGGTTCTTCCTGCGGTAAGCGGATGCCCGCTCGATATTGAAATACTCCGCGATGTCATCAACCACGCTGCTGCCGTACTCGTTGTCCTCACTGTAGAAGGTGTCCAGCACATAGCGGTCATCCTCCGACAGCTGCTCCCATGCGGGAACGAACCAGTCCATGTATTCCACCGCCTGCCTGTAACGCTCCTTCAGCACATCGATCTCATCGATGGCATTGATGATCCTGTCCTCGGCGGCGTGTAGATTTCTCACATGCGGCATCCCGTCATAACGGACACCGCTGACGCTCGACATCTTGTCATGCGCCGCTTTGATCTCATCATCTGTGTTCTCGATGATGAACTTCATGCTGCCGAAATCCTTAAGCGCCTCGACAGCCCCGGCTCTTTTGTCCAGATACTTCCAAACTACATTCATGGTGTCTACCTCCGAATAAGAAATTGTTGTTTCCCTCGGATTGGCCATGATTGTCTCCATAGATTGTCATAGATGCCGTCATAGCTGAAGGTCAGCTTTCACGGCTTCGATCAACGCAGATTGTGTGCTGTCCTTTTCGGACAAGGCTTTCATGATCCGTCCGTCAATCGTGTCCTCCGCGATGATGTGCTGCACCACCACGGTCCCGGCCGTCTGCCCCTGCCGCCACAGTCTTGCATTTGTCTGCTGATACAGTTCAAGGCTCCAGGTAAGCCCGAACCACACAATGGTGCTGCCGCCGCTCTGCAGGTTCAGCCCGTGTCCCGCCGATGCCGGATGTATGAGTGCTGCGGGAAGCTCCCCGGCGTTCCACCTCCGGACACTGGAGTCCGTGTCCAGCTTGGCAAAGGGAACCTTGATTTCCGTAAGCCTTTCCGTGATCCTCTCAAGGTCGTGCTTATACCAGTACGCCACAAGCAGCGGTTTGCCGTTCGCCGCCTCAATGATGTCCTCAAGGGCGTCCAGCTTGCGGTCGTGGATCTTCACCACCGACTCATCATCTGAATAGACCGCTCCGTTCGCCATCTGGGAGAGTTTCCCCGAAAGGGCTGCGGCATTGGCGGCTGTCACTTCACCCTCCGGCAGCTGAAGGATAAGTTCCGCTTTCATATCCTCATACCGTTTCCGCTCATCCTCCGACAGGTACACCGAATGCTTTGAACTGACCAGCTCCGGCATTTTCAGATGGTCGGTTGATTTCATGGAAATCGTGATGTCGGATATTTTGCCGTATATCTGCTTCTCGGCATCAGGCAGAGGCTTGTAGCTGTAAACGATGGGACCGTTGACCTTGTCCGGCTTGAAATACGCCGTTCTGTACTGCCCGATGAACCGTCCAAGCCGCTGTCCCATGTCAAGCAATCTGAACTCCGCCCAGAGATCCATCAGACCGTTGCTGCTCGGCGTTCCCGTAAGCCCCACGATCCGTTTCACCTTCGGTCTTACTTTCATAAGGCTCCTGAACCGCTTTGCCTGGTGGTTCTTGAAGGACGAAAGCTCATCGATCACCACCATGTCGAAGTCAAAGGGAATGCCGCTTTTCTCAATCAGCCACTGCACGTTCTCACGGTTGATGATGTAGATGTCCGCCTGTCTCTGCAGGGCTTCCAGCCGCTCCTGTTCAGTCCCAATGGCAACACTCAATATTAAATCATTTAGGTGTTCCCATTTTTTCACTTCGTGCTTCCATACGTTTCCTACTCGCAATGGGCAGATTACCAGTACACGATGAATGTCGAATCTATCAAACAGCAATTCATCAAGTGCAGTCAGTGTTGTTACCGTCTTTCCAAGACCGCAGTCCAGCAGAAGCGCCGCTGCAGGGTGACTGACAATAAAAGCAGCACTGTATTTCTGATATTCATGCAGGTCATTCCTGCTTAGTAAATCGTCCATGTTGATCCCTCGCTTTCCGCCCTGCATGAATTTTGGAATGTTCTGAAGCGGTCACTACTTCAAGATTCTCAGGACTGTTATTCAGATGGTTCCCGTCAATGTGGTGTACTTCCTCATCCGGCCTAAGCTGTCGTCCTATCTTCATTTCAGCAAGTTTACGATATAAAATCTGACCTGAAACTTTCTGGTTCGGCGCTCCCGCATTTGAAAAGTTTATAAAATCGATGTAACAGCCGGGATTGCAGAAATTATGCTTGTTCCTGGCTACGTCAGACCGTTTCTTCAATACAGGCTTGCCGCACCAATCGCAGTCAACATATATCCGTTTTTCCTTGAAGGCGAAACCACATTCAGGGCAGCAGAAAAAGTGGTGATTCCTTTTCTTGTGGCGTCCACGATACTCGAACTGCTGACCACAGTTGTCGCATATCTTCAGACTTGCCAGTCTAAATCTTTCTGCATTGGCTTTTCCAAGGCATGCCTTGCTACAGTAGTTCCGTTCTTTTTCCTGTCCTTTTTTCCGTTCAAAGGTTTGGCCACACCAGTCACATTGGATTTGTAATATCATCGATGATCCCTCCAATCTGCTCCGCATCGTCCAGGACATACACCTTGAAGCCAAGACGCCGCAGGAGCCTGTGTCTTGAAAATTGCAGCGGTCTTGGTTTTTCTCCCGGTGCTTTCACCTCGACAAATCCGATGCATCCTCCAGGCATCAGCACCATCCGGTCTGGCATCCCGTCAAATCCGGGAGAGGTAAGTTTCGGTGCGATGCCGCCTGCCGCTTTTACGGCTTTTACAAATTTCTGTTCAATCTGTCTCTCCCGCATACTCCCTCCATAACTCCTCGAACGCCTCCACCGCTCCGCTGCAGGCGCCGATGCGTCCAAGGTACCGTGCTATGATGTCGTGTTCCGCCAGAATCGGGAACTCGAAGTCATGAAGCATATCCCTGACGAAGTCTCTGCAGGGCGTGGCGTCCATCTCGAATTTCCTCGCCCAATGGAAGAACGGGCTGGGATTGTCATTGATCTCCCGTGTCAGTTCAATGCGGTACTTCCAGTTCAGGTCCTTCGGATTCACGGGCTGGTATCCGGCAAGCAGCATAGCATCCTTGAACTCATTGTTCGTAAGGTAAATGCCGGTGTCGTGTTCCAGCATGTGCTTCATCCCGTAACTCGTGTGTCCGTGGAGTATCTTCTTGCCTGTACGGACATTCTTTCTGATCCATTCGTCAACAGCCGCTATCTCCTCATCACTGTGTTCCGTGATAAGCGCCTCATCGACAAATCCGTTCTCATTCGTATAAGGTCTTCCGTTTTTGATCATTTCCGATTTCTCCTTTCAGAAGTTGTCCCGTCCAGCACTTGTCCGCAGAGCCTGTCCACAGTAAAAACCCTTGCTGTGACTGCGTTTTCGCCGCTTTTGCGGACAAGTGGACGAAAAAATCCTTTACGCGCGAAACGTGCGCATTCGCCTGTGTGCAGGACGGGATTTGTAATATGAAATTTAATGTTTTTGTCTTTTATAGATTTTTCTGTCCAGTTGTCCACGGACTTACAGAAAACCCTTGTGCTGACTGCATTTTCTGACCGTGGACAACGCCCGGACAGGCAATGGACGAATTAGGTTGTCCTCGTATATACACGCTGACGCCCATAGATGGGGAGCATCTGCCGCGCTCCGCACTTCTCCCAGCCCTCGATCCGCACCATGATGGCGGATATGGCATAGGAGTCGGAGGGACGCATCTCCTCCTTGCTCTTGCCGAAGCATTCGCACCAGATCTCTATGTTGCTCACGGTCTGCCGCTTCACGGTGCCCTCCGTCCTTGTCGGATCGTCAATGTCGCGGATATACTCTCTGCGCCTGTAATAGTCCATGCTGTCCCAATTGTCGGGGAGAAGCATATCGAGATAATTGCGGACAATTCCCTCGCGGTCGTCCTGCTCCATCGCCTCACGCTGCTCCTGCTTGGCGAAAGCCTCAAGGTCAGCATCGAGATACAGCTTTTCTCCCGCCTTGGCAATCTCGGCGACCTCCGCCCATATCTGCTGAACCACCTCGTTGGTCATGTCCCAGGGCTTGTATTTTCCCTGGCCGGTGACCTTGACGTTCCAGAACCTGCGGTTGCCGGTGATGTCGCGGAGATACCCGTTTTCGCTGTTGGTCGTGCCAAAGAACACGCACTGCCTCGGATGCGGAGTCACCCTCCGTCCGAAGCTGGCGCGGTACTTGTCATCCTGACGGGATATAAAGGCTTTGACCTTGTCGATGTCCGCTTTCTTCATTCCTGCCAGTTCACCAATCTCCAGAATCCAGTACCCCTGCAACTTCTCCGCTGCCGTCTTGTCGTTCATATCCGAAAGCGCAAGGCTGTCTGAAAACCATTCCCCGCCGAGGCAGGCAATCAGGGTACTTTTGCCGATGCCCTGTGCGCCGTTCAGAACGATCATGGTGTCGAACTTGATGCCGGGATTATGCACCCTCATGTATGCCGCGCACAGCGACTTCCTCGTGACCGCCCTGACATAGCGGTTGTCCTCCGCGCCGAGATAATCGATCAGCACGGTTTCCGCCCGCTTGACCTTATCCCAGGAAGGGAGGGACTCGAACATTTCCCTGATAGGATGATAAGAACGGTCGTCCGTTACCTTGGTGACAGCGATACGATAGTTGCGTTCCGAGAATGAGCCGTAATGGGAATCCACAAAGCTGATAAGCTGTGCGTCATCCGCATCTCGCCAGAACCTCGCCGGGTGTTTCCACGGCACCTCGCCCTTGATCTCCATGCCGTCAGCCAGCTGATTGAATACGATGCCTTTGAGGTTGGGATCGTTCTCCATGATCAGGGTAATGTTGTGCAGGGAATTTTTCAGCATGGTGGAACGAGGCTCATACTCCAGCTTTTTCTTCCAGGAATCGTCCTCGTCCGTGATATCGAAGTCCGTCTCCGCCTCCTGCTGCTTTTTTTCAAGGATCAGCATCTTGACCTTTTCATCCTTGCTGGCAAAGTCCGCCATCGTACGGAACGACTTCTTTTCATCCTCATCGCCGAACAGGTGGATACGGACGATATCGAACGCGCTGCACAGCTTCAGATATGCCGGGTCCTTGGCGTGGTGGCTGTATACGAACTTGCCGCCCTCCTTGATCTCCACGCCCGGCTGGCTGCTCGACTCCTTAAAGCGGTAACGGGTACCGTCCGCCGAAAGCTCATAGACGTCACCAAGGAATTCATCAATGGCAAGGTTCACGGGAAAGTAGGCGTTATTGAACATGCCGACGATGCCGTCCTTTTCCAAAGGGTCCGCCTGCTTCTTGTCGCTGATGCCCTTTGCCTCGCTCTCCCTGGAGGATGTAGGCAGTCTCGCCGGGTCCGTCCATTCTGGATGCGCAGAGAGGATGTCATCGGGATTCAGCCAGTCGCCGTCCGTCACGAGATACAGATATTCTCCGTTAGACGGCGTACTCGGCCAGTACATCATCTGGTTCGGAAGATAGGAGCATTCGTCAAACATGTCGATGCCCAGCTCCTCCGCCACATATCTTGAGATGGCGACATATTCCTCCGCAGTCACGTCCCTGGTGAGAGGGATCAGTATCCTCACCCTCGGAGCTTCCGGTACATGGCCGTGCGTGGAGTACAGGCAGGAGCGGTATTTCATCCCGGCTTCGTAACCGTCCACGAAATCCGCTGTGACCCTGTCACCGTCCAGGTTGACCATAGAGCGGCTCGCCACGTTCTGCAAAAGGCGCCTGCCTCCCGTAAGGGCTCCGCACATGAAACCGCCGTGGTCTTTTGCCGTCTCGCGTTCTTTTGACTTCATCTTTGCATATTCTTCCACCGACTCCGGCGTCCGGATGGTGGTCTTCAGCCTCTCACACAGGTCATCGAAGGTCGTGGCCTTATTTGACCATTTCTTCGCATGGCTGCTGTGACCGTAGGCAATCGGTAAATCACGCATGCTGTACCTCCTCCATCTTGTATTCCTTTGAGCTGTAGGCGGCGGGATCGTGGCGATGCTTTCCCTTGCGGTAAGGTGATATCCACACCCGCTTGCCTGATTTGTAGTTTCTCCAATGGCCGATGACGCCCCAGCAGGGACAGCTCATCTCCCGGTGAGCCTTTGTGTAATCGGCAAATTCATCCTGCGATATCCGCAGTACCTTTACCGCCTTGACGATGCGTCTGCGTCCCTTGCCTTTACGCTTTTTCTTTGTGGGCTGCGGATCAACGCTCATTTGTTTTCTGGTTTCCACAAAGACCTCCGGGCGGTCATAAAGCGCCTTTTGGATCAGCAGATATTCCAGCTTTGTATAGCGAAAATACTCAATGAGATAATCGTCACCCAGAAGGTCGTAATCCTTTACCCACACAGGCCGCTGAAAAGTGCCAGTGGTGATTTGACCGCCATCATATTCCGCCTTGAACACGCCCATCGTCACAACTGCGTCTGCCACCATGCTGCTGTCAAAGAAAAAATACGCATCAAGAATGGGCGTCATCGTCATGGTCGCACCATCTCCGTGCTGTACCCAGGTATCGGTTATGACCGTCTTCCGAAAAAGGATATTGTTGTACCCCTCGATGCCCTGTTCATTTTTTCCTGTCATGTGGAGGACAAATTCCTCCAGGGCGGGAGAAAGCATCAGGTCGGAACCGCCGTATTTCATGGTTTCAATTTGCGGGAGCATATCGCTGCATTCCTGTTCCGTCAGATTCACCGTATCAAAAAGTGCGAGATTGACAGGACGGCTCCACTTCCTGCACCACTCATCCATATGGGAGTTATCCTCGCTGAGTCCCGGAGGATCTTTTGTTATGAGAAATCTATCCAATTCCATTGATCTCCTCCTCCAGTTCTTCCGAAAAACGGCGGATCTTCTTTTTCATCCGTTCCGCCTTATCAATCTCCTCACGCATCCCGGCCGTTATCCTGTTGCCGAACACCCACACCTCATCGCATTTACCAAGCAGGACGCCTCCCATAAAAAGCGCAAGGCTACGTTCCGTTTCCTCGGACATGAACTGCGGGAATAGCAGGTGGGGAGCAATCGGGATCGCCCGTTTCACCACGGCAAAGCGGCTGTAGTTTCTTGCCCTGCAGGTGTTCTTTTCCACATCCCCGGCATAAGGGGAGCAGATATACACGAGAGGACGGTAGTTCGCCGCTTTCCTTGCGGCGCGTTCCTCCTGCTCGATCTTCATAAGTGCCTCGTAAGTGGTAGGATCGTAATATCCCTCGCTGTTGTACTTCATTTCATCCATTCGTCGTCTACCTCCAATTTGCAATAAAGCCTGTAGTTACTGTCCGCCCGTTTATAGAGCGACTTCCGTTCCGTCACGCTGTATGTGACGAACCTGCTGCCGTACTCCCAATCTGGCGGCACGCCGGAAAAGCCGTCTCCCGTTTCCATCTGCGCCTGCAAAAAAGCCCGGAGCAAGTACAGGTAACGGCCGAGAGCCGCCCTGTCATCTCCGGTGCAGTAACGCTTTATCATTGGGAAGAGCTTCCTTGCGCGTTTCTGGAGGCATGGAAAATACACAGGGACATTGATCGTCATGTGTCCGTTCTCGTAGCGAATCTCCAATACATCCATCTGATAGTCCTCCTTCCGTGAATCGTAAGGAGCCATTGCCCCTTCAAGTCACAGTCAAAGAAAAAAGGCGGGATTTTAACCCCGCTCGAAAAAACTATCAGTCTTTTTTATATTATCCCCAAGAAAATATTATCCCCAACTTTCATTGAATGTTCTCCGAATATACACTTCGAGAACAAAAAGTTGGGGATAATATTATTTTATCGCCGTACTGACGAAAGGGGGATTTACATTGGACGTTAAATACGAAGAAGGCATCCAATGCCTAAAGAAATGCTGGAAGGAACATGGTCACATCATCACCAAGGATGAAAAAGCAGCTATGAAATCTTTTCGTGGGGTTTTTCTTTCTGGAAAATCCGAACCGTATTCCCATAAGCTGGCACTGAAATGGCTTTCCGATAACCAGCTTGCCTGGGGTGACGAGAAGTACCAGCGGCATCGTAAAATCATATATGAGCTCAACGATGCCGTAACAAATGGAACCATTAGAGAGGATTACAGCTACTTACCCACCGTTTACGATACTCTCCCGTCCGATCTGAAGAATCATCTGATCCTTTATCGTAATGAGCTGCTTTCACGGTTGCAGTATCGTTCTTCGCGAGATCAGCTGATTCATTGCTTGAGCTTTGCAACTTTTCTGATGAGCAAGGGAATTTTTCGTGCGCAGGATATCTCAACAGAACTGATCTCTGAATACCATGTTTACGCCGACACTATCGGGGATACATATATCTGCCTGTATTCGGTTCGGTTCTTTTTGCAGTTTCTTGTCGAACATGGTGTGATAGCCGGGCACATTCCATTTGCCCTTACATCACCACTTCAGGCAAAGGCTGCAAGCTATGCAATCAAGCGGTTTTCAGCAGATATATCTGCATTTGAACCAAATGGGATTGATGCGGATGAATACTGGCAGAAAGCCAATTCCCTCATTGAGATTCTCCGCAAGGAATACCACCACAATGAAGATGCCACGCGGAACAACTATTTTGTGTATTACCAGATGTTCTATGTCTTCATGAAGGAGTTTTCACTCCCATACAGTTCAGTAAATGTAGAACTTTGGGCTGAGGGAATGAGCATTTTTGATGATGATCCACATCGGCACCCGTCCATAAAGCGCAGTTTTTATCTTCTGGATATTTTTCTCAGAACAGGCACTATAACCGATGATGACCTGGAAATCGTTCTTTGTAATCCGGGAAAAATATCTGAACTATCACCATCGTATAGAAAGCTGTTGGATGATTTCTTATCATGCCGCAGGAAGGAAAACATTGCACCGGCCACTTTGGATGTGCATAAATCCGGTGCGATATCTTTCCTGCTGTATATGCAGAAAAAGGGAATTTCATCAATGTCCGGTATCTCGCTTATGAATGTAAAAGAATACTGCGCCTGGTTCTCTGAAAAAGCAGTCAATCATAAAAATAATTACTCCTATGACCTTAGGGTGTTCCTCACCTACTGCTTCGAAAAAAGCCATACAATGCAGGATCTTTCCCGCGCTTTGCCTGCACAATCCAATCAGCAGAGGAAAATCGTCAAAGTCCTGTCAGATGAAGAAATACAAATGATCTATGACTACAGGGACAATGCGACGACACCACTCCAGCTGAGGGATTCTGCAATTCTTATGCTGGGACTGCTGATGGGACTAAGGAGGATCGATGTCGTAAATTTGCGGCTCTCAAACATAAACTGGAAAGAGCAAACCATCTCCATAACGCAACAGAAAACATACAGACCGCTTGTTCTACCGATGCCGACACCGGTGGGCAACAGCATTTACAAATATATCAAAAACGGGCGTCCAAAGAAAAGCGATGAAAACGATTATATTTTTCTTTCGACAACGGCTCCGTTCAAAAAAGCTGACGCTTCTGCATGTGGCGTAGCTGTAAAACACGCACTGAACAATACTACAGGTTCGTTCCACATCCTGAGACGCACTTTTGCGTCCAGGCTTCTGGCGGTCGGCACTAAGACAGATACAATAAAGGACTCTCTGGGGCATTCGACTATGGATACCATCAACAGGTATCTTTCTGTAGATGAGGAGTCGTTGAGATCGTGCTGCCTGCCTCTTGAAAGGACGGTGATAAGTTATGAAGCCGCGTCGTGATTATGATTTTAACAGTTCCCTTGCTCCTGCCATAGAAGGTTTGATTCAGGAAAAGAGGGCCTCTGGGTATGTCTATAATTCCAATGCCGACGTACTGAAGGAACTTGATACTTTCTGCATAGAACATGGATTCCTTGCGGATACGGTCACAAAGGATTTATCTGATGCATGGGCTGTGCAGCGCGAGACGGAAGGAATCAGCTCGCGGAATATACGTGTAAGCAATCTCCGGCAAGTGGCAAAATATCTTAATTCCATAGGGATAGAAAGCTACATGCCACAGATGCTTCAATCCGGCGAGACCAAAATAGCCCATGTATTCACAGCGGATGAGCGAAAAGAGTTTTTTGAAAGTCTCAATAAGCTGACGGTCAGGAAAAACAGCAAACGGCTTTTGGAAGAGTGCAGTATCCTTTTCCGCCTGTACTATTGCTGCGGCCTCCGGTTATCTGAACCCATATGGCTTACATGGGATGACATAGATTATGATCTGGGAAAAATCACAATCCTGCAGTCTAAAGGCTATAAGGACAGGGTTGTCTGGATAACCCCTGACATTGCTGGGATGATGCGGAAGTATCATGGATATATCATGGCAGAATGCCCTGGTGAAACCCTTGTGTTTCCTGGCTTCAAAGCTGGCAAGCCGATCAATGAGGTGACAGTAAGAGCTTATTTTCAGAGAACCCTGGCGATGACTTCTTATGCTTCAATCAGCAATCCGCCCACCATAAAGTCATTCCGTCATACCTTTGTAGTGGACAGGCTGAACGCATGGATGGAAAATGGTGAGAATATAGATGAAAAGCTGCCGTATCTCAGCAAGTATCTTGGGCATAACAGCATTCATGAGTCCCTGTATTATTACCATCAGGCGGCGGAAGCATTCAAGATCATCCATGACAGAGACAAAACATCAAACATCGTGATTCCGGAGGTTAAGGACAATGAAGAATAAAAACAAGGCACCAAACAACGAAAAGCTCTTTTTCTCCAGGACTTTACAGTATCTGGACAACTATCTTCCAAGACAACTGGGACGCAGCCCGGAAACGGTTCGTTCTTATCGCGACTCGCTTTCGGCCTTCAGAAAATATCTTTATGAAGAGAGGGGCATTTCCATAGCAAAATTTACATTTCAGGACTGTACAAAGGATCTGCTTTTGGAATACTGCGCTTATCTGAAAGAAAACGGGAATTCAGCCGCGACATGTAACGTGAGGCTTGCGGCAATCAAAACATATGTCCAGTATGTATCCGATGATGACATCTCCCTTCAGTCCATAGCGCTGCAGATTTCCAAAGTGCCCGGGATGAAGATTCCAAAACGGGAAAAGAAACTGGTAACGACCGATGGCATGGCCGCTATACTTGCACAGCCAAAGGAAACAAAGATTGGCATACGGGACAAAACCATCATGGTTCTTCTATATGATTCCGCTGTAAGAGTAAGTGAACTCACCGGATTGCGGATCAATGACGTGGATTTAAAAATGCTATCGATCCACATCCATGGGAAAGGGAACAAAGAACGTTCCGTTGCAATCAGCGAAAAAACCGCAGCGCATTTGAAACGGTATATGTCCATTTATCATGCTGACGGATGCCGCCCCGAAGATTACCTGTTCTATACTGTGATCAAAGGCAAAGTTGGTTCCGTTTCTATGAGTACAGTAGAAAGAATCCTCCAGAAATATGCCGATGAAGCCAGAAAAGAATGTCCTGACATTCCAGAACATGTATATCCGCACCTGTTCCGCACCGAGAGGGCCACACATTTATACAGAGATGGCGTAGATTCCATTATGATTTCCAAGATACTCGGCCACTCCAGTATTGAAACCACCAAAATTTACGCACTCCCGTCTATGGATCAGATGCGTGAGGCAATGAGTAAGGTTGATATGCCGACCGATGCAGCTGAAAAACCCTTATGGGAAGGTGATGAAGATGAAATGGCAAGGCTCTGTGGTCTGAAGTAGCATTAAGATTATCCCCAACTTTTGTATGGTAGTCCCTTATATTCAAAGGTTACCGCAGAGGTTGGGGATAATATTTTCTTGGGGATAATATAAAAAATCATGAATTCATGATTTTTTATAAAAATCGGTCTCGTATCCATCCGCGCGGAGCAGCAAGCCATCTGCCCAGGGCGGCGTCCGTCCCATCTGTTCGCATACGGCATCAAGTGACATCCGCTTATCCGCCTCGATGATCAGTTCGTCATGAACATGGGCAACGATGCTGCAGCACCGCAGCGTTTTCATGGCATACATGAGGATATCCCTTGAGATCGCCTGCACGATGTTCTCCACGAATTTGGGTCCATAGCTTTCCAGCCGCTCCCACTTCTTTGTCCCGCCGACGCCCATGTATGTCACGCAGTCGCCGCCGAACTGGTTCTCACCGATCCTCGGCTTTACATAGGCAAGCTGTCTGCCGGAGGGTAACGTGATAAACAGCATCCCGCCCTTCCAGGAGAATCGGATGTTCTTTACCCTTGTGGGAACACGCTCCCGAACCGTCTTCATGACCGCACGGTCGACATCCCACCAGAACTCCACGATTTTCGGATTGGCAGACCGCCAAGCGTCTACCAGCGGTTTCAGTTCGTCCTCCTGCATACCAGCCTCAAGAGCGCCCATCGCTTTGAGCGCGCCGACAGATCCGCCGTAACCGCAGGACAATTCGCACTGCTTGCCCTTCTGGCGCAGCTCGCCGTTTTCACCGTGCTTGACCACCCTGCAATGGAACATCCTCTCCGCCGTGGCGCAGTAGATGTCCCCGCCCTCGGCAAAGGTCTGCATCCGCCACTGTTCTCCGGCAAGCCAGGACAGCACACGAGCCTCAATAGCGGAAAAGTCCGATACGATGAATTTGTATCCCGGTTTCGGCACGAATGCCGTGCGGATCAGTTCCGACAGCACCTCCGGCACATTCTCATACAGAAGTTCCAACGCCTCATAATCGCCACACTTCACAAGAGAGCGGGCTTCCGCCAGGTCGGGGATATGGTTTTGAGGCAGATTCTGCAATTGCACGATGCGCCCGGCGAACCTGCCCGTCCTGTTGGCTCCGTAGAAAGCGAACATTCCACGGCACCTGTTATCAGCACAAACAGAATTTTGCATTGCCTGATATTTCTTTACGGAGGACTTGGCAAGCTGCTGCCGGAGCATCAGCACCTCCGCCAATTTCGGCGGAGCAGTCTTCAGCATGGCTGCGACCTCCTTCTTTCCGAGGGAATCCACCTCCATGCCGTTCTCCGCAAGCCACTGCTTCATCTGCACCACGGAATTGGGATTCTCAAGGTCGGTCAGTTCCTGCATGGCTTCTGCCAGCTCTCCCTTGGAGCGTTCATCAAAGGCAATGGCATTCGTGACCACGTCCATATCGAGCATGATGCCCCGGTCGTTGATCTCCTGGTCGATATGGAACTCATCCCACACGAAGTCCGGCACGGGATAATTGGCGAGCCTTTTCTGTATCGCCATCTCCGTCTCCACATCGCGCTTATTGTATTTCTTGAACATTTCCCACTTGTCAGGATCGTGGACAGGCAGATTTCTCGTCCTACCGCCGTTTGCCTTGGTCGGCTTGCAAGGGATACAGAAATAACGGATCAGTTCCTTGCCCTCCTTCAGCTTCTGTTCCTCAAGACCGAGGACGGCTCCGACCGACTCAAGCGAACGGGGAAGCCCCATGTATGCCGACCAGATCATGGAGCAGCGCCAGCTTTCGGGATTTAAGAACCTCGCCATCTCCGTAGTCAGTTCATGGTGGTCATGAAACGGATCAAGGCTTACGCCACGATCAGACAGATAGCGGGAGAGACACACTCGCTCGAACTGACAGTTGTACGCCCACTTGATAACGGAATCGTCCGTAAGGGCATCAATGACCGCTTGCGGTATCTCCTCGCCAGAGGTAAGGTCAACTACTTCAACAGGACCGCCGTCCGCAGAATAACCAAACAGCAATATTTCAAAATCGGGAGCCTCGGCATACTTGTAGACACCGCATTTCTGCAGGTCATTGCTGCTGTAGGTCTCCAAATCGATACTCAATGTTTTCATATGCACCGTCCTTTTCAAAAGGGCGGCAAAGATAACCCCTGCCGCCCCGTCCGCATTACTTGTCGTTTTTCTGATTGCGCCTGTTCCTGTAGTACCGACGCATCTGCTCCCGCTTCTCACGGAACGCCTCGTGTACGCTGACAAAGACCAGCGCGGCAACCTCCGCAAGCAGAAGGATCACGAGCGCGGAACACAGGAAATTAAACACTTCACTAACCATTTTCATTTACCTCGCTATGTGGCAGACGGCGGTTTCCCGCCGCCCGCCGTTATTCAGGATCAGTCGAGGAAGTCCTCGTCATCGTCCGCGAAATCATCCTCCGCACGGGTCTTGCCGCCGAGAGGCTCACCGTCACGCATCTTCTGGAGATTGTTCAGCCCGCAGGCGATACCCTTGTTGCCGTTGGAGTTGAACGCATAGAAGTTGATGCTGGCGCGGCCATACACGCCGGAGTAAACCTCGGAGTGGTCGATGATAGGCTGTCTATCCACATCCACAATGCCGGGAGCCGTGCCGGAGTTGGCGTTCACGAAGTAGCTGTTGGCATACGCCTCATCGTCGGGTCTCTCAAGATCACCATCACGCAGAGGCGTCTTCAGCACGGAGAGCGCGGGTACGGTCTTGCCGTTTCCCTTAAGCTTGGACTCGCCCTCCTCGTAGGCTGCCTGGATCGCCGCCTTGATCTTCTCGATGGTCTTGGTATCGGACTTCGGGATGATGAGGCTCACGCTGAACTTCGGCGCTCCGCCGTTGATGCTCTTTGCCTCCCAGACGTTCGCATAGCTCCATCTGGTGTTTACTCCTGTGATAACCTTGGTGGGATTTACAAAATTCTTTGACATAGTATTGTCCTCCTTAATCTTCTTTGAAATCTTCTGCTGCCGTATTCATGACCGGACGCCTGTCCGTGATCGGCACTAATGTCGGTTTGCCCTGCGGCTTATAGGTAAGTCCGCCGAGCAGTTCTTCAAATCTGCCCTTGCCGAGCAGCTTGGTCATTGCCGTGATTCCCAGAACCTTGTGTTCATAGGGATCGTATCCGGCGTTCTGCACCGTCTGAGCGACGGCATCATCGTTTGTGTACTTCCTGTTGGAACGTCCTTCAACCACCTTCCAGTCCTGCCACTGTTTTCCCTGCAGAGCCGCCTGGAGTGCAAACTCCTTCACGTCACCCGCCCAGGAGATCAGTTCATCCGCTCTTGCGAGGACAGCCTCGATTTCAGCGTCCTCCAGGTTAGCGGGAGGCTCGAAATCGTAACGGGCAAGTTCCAGGTTATATTCCGCCCGTTTCCTGCAGGTGGCTTTCACCTTGCAGAACTGGCAGTGTTCCCCGGCGCAGTATTCGCCCTCGCCCTTGGCGGCAAGCTCTGCAGTCGGTGCAAGCACCTCCTTTGCCCAGGCGAGCAGTTCTTCCTTGGAAATGGTGTATGTGCTGACGTTCTCGCGTCTCGGCTGGAAGATGGTCATGGATACCGTGTCGATATCGTAGATTCCGTCAAACAGCGCCAGCGCGCCAAGCGCATAGCACATCATCTGCGGATTCCTTTTGGCTTTGACCACGATGCCCACGCCGTACTTGAAGTCGATCACCGAGAGCGTTCCGTCACCGACGATGACACAGTCCCCGGTGCCGAAGCCGTCCGGCACATACTCCGAGAAGTCAAGCCGCTGTTCCACCAGAACAATGGGATCAGCGCATTTCTGCTTCGCCGCCGCGACCTGCTCCTGCACGAACTCCGTATAGGCATCCGAGCAGTCCGCCATCTCCTCATCGAAATAGGTAAGGTCCTCGGTCGGGTCTTTGGCTTTCTGCCCCAAGGATTTCAGCAGCTTATACTCACATAGGCTGTGCGCGTCCGTGCCCTGCTGGGCATACTCGCTTGCGGTATCCTTTACTCCGGCACAGGCCAGAGCGGAAGGCGGACAGGCAAGCCACCTGTGTGCCGAGGATGCGGAAAGCACCGCGTGTTTCTTCTCACTCATCCCAGCACCTCCGCGTCCGCAAGCAAAGCTGCGTATTCCGTCTCAGGCACTTCCGAGAGCCTGTCCGCGCCGTGCTTGGCGATCAGCGCCTTGACCTCCTCGGTGAACCCGGCTCTGGACTTCTCGGCAAGCACCGCCCTGACGTCCGCAAGGGTGAGCTGCTTTTCCGGTTCCGCAGGCTTCTCAGGCTCCTTTGCCGGAGCGGTCTTCGCCGCCTTTGCCTTGCCCTTCGGTTTCTCCGCAGGTGTTTCCTGCGCCTCCGGCGTTTCTTCGCCGCCGCTGAACATCTCGCGGAGCGTGTCGGAAATGCCGATCAGGATCTCACCGCAGTGGCGCAGCTCATCAAGTTCTGCTGCAAGTTGGCTCATTTTTGACATCCGTTTTTCCTCCTTCCTTGACCTCACTGATGTTCACGGATTCGACTGTCTGCCCAGGTGAGAGGAGGTAGACCTGCTGGAAGTCCCCGAAGAGGAACCTCACGAGCCTTGCAGGGAGCTTCATCTCCGCCCCGCGAAGCACGACAGCCTTCTTTCCGTTCGGATCAGTGACATTGATGGTGATTCTGTGTTTCATTGCCATGTGTCACCTCGCTTTCTGTAAGGTCATCTGCCTTACAAGTCACAGTCAAAGAAAATGGGCGGGATTTTAACCCCGCCCGGAAAAATCACATTTTTCTTTCTGTTCCTCAATCCGATCCATCGCTTTCTTCAGATGCTTGTTGATGTTCGGAATGCTTGTCCCCAGGATGTCCGCCGCCTCGGTCTGCGTATGTCCCACGATCTTCACCAGACGGTAAACCTCACGCTGGATATCGGTCAGGAACCACAGGATGCGGTCGAGCATCTTCTTTTCTGTCTCGTCCTCGGTCTCCATGTAGGCGCAGGTCTCGAATAAAATGCGGCTCTTGTCCAGCTTGTCCTCATCGCCATCGTCACCTGCCATGTAGTCAAAGGACAGGTTCCAGTTCGCCGGATACCGCTCACCGGGATGTTCCGCCTCCCACTGCTTTTTTGCCGCTTTCTCCGCTTCCGTCATCGGAGGACGGCTATTCTTGATGTTGTTGTAGACTTCCGCGTCGTCCAGGGAGTGCAGGACCTTGATGTCCGCCTCGGTCACACCGTCCTCGCCCGGACGGAGAGTGACGCTTGTGCCGTCATTGAACTGAAATGTGTAAGCGCCTCGTTTGTCCCATCTTGTCTTTTTGGTTTTCATTGATTGTCCTTTCCCCTGATTCTTGGGAAAGGGCATCAGATACAGATAAAGGTCGGAGTGCCCCAGGAGCCACCCGACCTTACAGCCTGCAAAAGGGTATAAGGAAGAAAGGGTACTCCATATCGCACTTTTGCCGCCGCAGCAGCTTGACCGATATATGTATCCTTTGCCCTTATACGTAATCAGGCATTGAAATATTTTGTTATGTAAAAGCGGTCTGCCCGCTTGTTACCTTGTTAGTAGGGCTCCTATCAGGTAGCCTTGGGAGAACGGAAAATCTGACGGTTTCCTTCTACTTCCTGCCGAAAAATTCAACCCCTCTACTTCCCGATGGAAATGAACAGCCGGTTTTGACGAGGGATTTTGATATTCCTCAAGTCACAGTCAAAAATAACCGCCGCATTTTTAACCTCTGAAAAAAATCTTCTTCTGGATGTGCTGTCATACTGTACAGTTCATAGTTCCGTCATGTCCTTTTCGCAAATATTTTATTTGACTTTTGAACCCGTTTATGTTATACTGTTTCTGGTGTCTTTTGACCCCGCACACCAGTCGTTTCAGAAGTCGCTTTCATTATAGAAAATGCACCTCGCCAATCTGGGGATGGTTTGGTGCAGCGTGGTGCGTCGTGGTGCAAATCTTGGTAAAGGAGTGTCAGGCCAACGTGGAATTTAAAACGCTGTTTCCTATCATGAAAAAGCATTTAGCCGATGGCGATGATGTTCCGTACTTCTTCCGCGAGCTTATGGCAATGATAACGACTGTGACCGAGGATGAGTGGGGAACCGGCAAAGACCCATCTGTTAAACTGAGTGACGAAACGATCCGTAGTTATACAAAAAGAAAGCTACCCAAGAAACTGGCAGGCTCTATCGTGTACCGGCTCACACCGGAGGTCATGGTTGAGCGGATCAATGAACACAGCGATACTTCGAGGACACTTCTTGCAGACGACCTGAGAGGCTATGACGCAACGCTTGATGCTGACAATGTTGCAGAAGCCATCTCCGGCTGGATGGTTGAGATCGTCCAGGAATCCGCCGGGCTTGTACCGCAGGACGCATTGCAGAAACAACAGCAACAAAAGCTTGCCTCCGATCTCAAGATCAAATACGGGGACTATCTTCTTGGAGAAACGGACGGCTATTGCCCATTTCCGGGATGCGGAAAACAGCTGACTATCACAAATAAAGGCAAGGCAATTCATACATACGAGGTCAGCCTGATAGACAAAAGCAAACCTGCCACGCCGGACAACTTGATAGCGATGTGTCCGCAGTGCTATGCTACATATCTTCTGGATGACAGCAAAAAACTGTCCAAGGAACTGAAAGAAATCAAAAACATACTGTCTACTCACAAGCAGAGCGTTCACCTTTTGGATGACCTTCCGCTTGAAAAAGGCATCGTGGGCGTTATCCGAAAGGTCAAAAAAATCGGAGAGAAGGAACTCGTAGGTGCGTCGCTCGATCCGAAAGAGATAAAACAGAAACTCAGCCCCTCTCAGGACATGGCTCTTTACATTGCCGTGAATGGGTACGTTACTACCTACTACACACGGATAAAAGAAATCATGATGAACCTGGACAAGCGCGGAGAAATCGACTATGACGAGATACAGGATCAGATCCACGCTTTCTACAAGAGGTTGAAAAAAGCAAACAAGTCACGATTGGAGACCTTCAACGAGATTGTGGGCAAAATACACCGTGTTACCCTGCAGGATGATCTCTACTGTCAGATCGTCGTCTCCTACTTCGTGCAGAGCTGCGAGGTATTCGATGCAATTACCGAATAAACTGTATTCATATAAAGCAAGCACCCTGGACTTGGTGCCCAAGGTGCTGACAGAACTGAAAAGCGGTCCCATAGAGGTGAAAGACCTGTTCCTCGTGATGAGACCGTCATTGTCCGATGCTACGGATTTCCTGTCTGTCATGGACTGCCTGTATGCGTTGCGGGCGGTCGAAATCAACGAGGAAGGGGAGGTATACTCATGCTTATAGAAATGACCTCGCCGGTCTTCAAGGAAAAAGGAAAAGAACGGCCTCCGATTTGCTTCAAAGAGGGATTAAATGTCGTGCTTGGCAAAGAGGACGGTGAGAACTCCATCGGTAAGTCCTCTGCCATGCTTGCTATTGATTTTGTATTCGGCGGCAACACCTATCTTGCCAGCGATGGTGTGAAGCATATAGGCGACCATACGATATTCTTCACCTTTGCTTTTGACGGAAAGCCGTACTACTTTGCCCGCAACACTGCGTCCCCTGATGATATCCATGTGTGTTCCGAGGGATACCAGCTGACCGGGGATGTCTGGTCAAAGCAGGAATATGCCAACTGGCTCAAAGAAAAATATCATATCGACTTCTCCGGGCTTTCGTTCCGTGAGACCATGAGCAGTTTCTTCCGCATCTACGGCAAAGAAAATACGGACGAGCGCCGTCCGCTCAAAGGGCTCCCCGGCGAGAGCATGCAGAAGTCCATCGACATACTTGTGAAGCTGTTTGACCGCTACAAGGACGTGGAGGTATTTAACGGCCGCCTTGAGGAACAGAAGAAAAAACTGGCGGCATACCGCGAAGCTCGGAAATACCGCTTTGTCCCCGACCTGGTTGGCGGCAAGACACAGTATGATGAGAACGTCGCGCAGATCCGCAGCCTGCAGGTAGAACTCGACAATCTGACCGCAGAGCAGGTAGAAGATCAAAAAGGTGTAGATATAGAAAAAAGCCGCATCAAGTCTCAGCTGCAGGCAAGCAAACTGCGTCTTGAGACTGAAATGCAGTCCAAGCAGCGCAGGCTGAACCTGCTGAACATGAGCCTTGAATACGGCTTATACCCAACGGAAGCGGATCTGTCCGCCTTACAGGAGTTTTTCCCGGAGGTGAACATCCGCAAGCTATATGAAGTTGAAAAGTATCACCAGAAACTGGCGGCTATCCTTGACGAGCAATTTTCTGCTGAACGTCAGTCAGTGGAAGGTGAAATCGCTAACCTGCAGGAACAAATAAAGGCACTACAAACTCAAATCAGTGACCTTGGTTTTGTCGGGAACCTCTCGAAAGAGTTTCTGGACAAGCACTCCGAGATCAAAGGCCGCATTGATGCCCTGAAAGCGCAAAATGAAGCTTATCTCACACTGACCGATTTGCAGGATGCCCGCAAAAAGGCAGATGAAATGCTGAAACGCGCCATCGAAGATATCCTTGCCGACATCGAGCGTTCCATCAACGACAAGATGAAGGAATTCAACGACTCCCTCTTCACGGAGTCGCGCAAAGCTCCTCATCTGCACTTTAACGAATACAACAGCTACAGATTTGAAACGCCGGACGATACGGGAACAGGATCCAATTACAAGGGTATGGTGGTTTACGACCTCGCCGTTCTGTATCTTACGGCACTCCCGGCTATCGCGCACGACTCCCTTATTCTGAAGAATATCGGTGACGGAGCGGTTGACGGCATTATGAAAATATACGCGCAGAGCAGAAAGCAGGTGTTTATAGCGTTCGATAAGCAGGCGGCTTATATGCCGGATACTCAGAAAATATTAGCTGACAACACCGTATTGAAACTGTCTGATGGTAACTGTGAACTTTATGGTGAGTCATGGAATAAAGAGGTATCTCAAAATGAAGATGAGTTATAAGAAACTGTGGAAGCTACTGATTGACAAAGATATGAAGAAGACGGATTTGCGAAAAGCGGCGGGCATCAGTTCATCTTCTCTTGCGAAACTCGGCAAGGATGAGAATGTCACTACGGATGTACTGCTTCGCATCTGCAAAGCACTCGACTGTGAGCTTGATGACATCGTGGAGATTGAACGAACAGAGGAATAGGCGGAGAGACCGATTATATTCTGACCATACTGCTTTGGTGTTCAGTGGATATCTGTCGCAGTCGAGGTTGAGGATAAAGAATAATATTATCGAATAATAACCGCTAACGACCATTCATTAAGATGAAGGGATGAAATAAAGATGATATTTGAAATGAGACTTAAGTCAGAACCATTTCAGAAGATAGCATCAGGTGAGAAAACTGTAGAACTTCGCCTCTTTGATGACAAACGGCGGAGACTTAATATCGGTGATGACATAATTTTTACAAATCTTTCTGATGATTCAGAAAAGCTGGCTGTTAGGATAACAGCATTATACAGATATGGATCGTTTGAAGACTTGTTCGCCGAGATTTCTCCTGCAAGGTGCGGAAATTTGAACGGGGAAACCATAGAAGAAGCGGCAGCAGGTATGCGGAAATACTATTCGGTCGAACAGATCCATGATTACGGAGTTTTGGGTATAAAAATAGAACTGATATCACTGGAAGAAGTGCTGGAGAGGCTTGAAGCTATGAGGGAGGCAGAGTTTGACAGACTATTTCCAGATGGAATGAAGTGAGATTTCCCTGAATGGGATTGCCGCATATTCTTAAGATTGCGTTAGGGCAATCATAGATAGAGCAGCAAGAGATTAACAACGGGGAAAAATATTATACCAAATTTATCCCATTCTATTGAAAAATCCATGTTTGTGTGCTATAATGGGAACATAGTGGTATAAAACTTTTCCCAGAGGTGGTTGAAATGTCAAAACAGGTGCATGTCCGTATGGACGATTCTCTATATGAAGCGCTTTCCGAATATACCGGCTCTACCGGGCAGTCTGTGCAGGATTGTATCTCCGGTGCAATCATGCAGATGCTCGGACGGCAAAAAAATGAAGCAACTCCGCATAATGCGGAATTTACATTTATTGATCTGTTTGCTGGAATCGGCGGAATGCGTATCGCATTCGAACAGGCGGGCGGTCACTGTGTCTATTCCAACGAATGGAACAAGTACAGTCAGCAAACATACTTTGCCAACTTCGGAGATCAGCCTGACGGCGACATCACGAAGGTTGACGCAGGTACTATCCCTGATCACGATATCCTCGTGGCAGGCTTTCCGTGCCAGCCGTTCTCTATTGCGGGCGTTTCCAAGAAGCAGAGTCTCGGACGTGCAACAGGCTTTGAGGACAAGACGCAGGGGACGTTGTTCTTTGACGTCTGCCGTATTCTGAAAGCAAAAAGGCCGAAAGCATTCCTTCTTGAAAATGTAAAAAACCTCTGCAGCCATGACAGAGGTCGTACATTCAAGGTGATTTGTGAGGCTCTAGATGAACTTGACTATGAGGTATTCTACCAGGTGATTGACGGACAGGCGTTTGTGCCGCAACACCGTGAAAGAATTCTGATTGTAGGCTTCGATCGCAAACGTTATCTGCCAGAAGAAATGCAGTTCAAATTCAACATCATCCCCAAAGAACCGAAACCCGTTATGAGAGATATCCTCGAAGCAGAAACAGACGAGAAATACACGCTCTCTGACAAACTCTGGAATTATCTGCAGGACTATGCTGCAAAGCATAAAGCGGCAGGAAATGGCTTTGGTTACGGACTCGCCCCTGTTGATGGTGTTTCCCGCACTCTCAGTGCAAGATATTATAAAGACGGATCCGAGATTCTTATCTCTCAGAAAAACAAAAACCCCCGGCGACTGACACCGAGGGAGTGCGCACGCCTTCAGGGATTCCCGGACACATTCAAAATCCCGGTATCCGATACACAGGCATATAAGCAGTTTGGAAATTCCGTGGTCGTGCCACTGATGGCAGCGGTTGCGAAACTGATGGCGGTGGAGCTTGAACGGCTGGATACGGTTTCAGAACAACAACAACTTGTGGGGGTAGTAGCATATGGATAATTACGCAGCAGAAGCCGTCCAAGCGGCATTGCAGGGAACAAAGGTGTTCTGCAAGTTCCTGTCGGCCAACGATACAGGTCTTACCGGAGGTCATCAGGCGGGCATCTATATCTCCAAACCCTCCATCCCCATTCTCTTTGACGTTCCCGGAACGAAGGGTCAGAACATGGAGAAGTGGGTGAAGATACGCTGGATGGACGGAAACGAGACCGACAGCCGATTCATCTACTACGGGCAGGGTACCCGCAACGAGTACCGCATCACCAACTTCGGTCGCGGTTTCCCGTACCTCCGCCCCGACTTCACAGGCGCTCTATTTGTCTTTGTGCAGAACTCTTCGGAGGATTATCAGGCGTTCGTGCTGAACACCGAGGACGAGATCAACCAGTTCCTTGACGCCTTCGGTCTCAGCGCCACCGAAACCAACCGTCTGATCGACGTTCACGAGGTAAATCCCGAACTGCGTGAACAGGCGGAGATTGAGCGGTTCATCAGCGGTCTTGCAGTCGATTTCCCGACTTCGGAGATCATGTCCGCTGCAGCCCGTGAAATACAGAACACCGTCTACAATCACGCCGAGTTTATCGTGTCCAATCCCGACCGCAGGCTGATTGAATGGACAGACGTCGAATACAGACTGTTCCGAGCTCTTGAGTATGCCCGCTACGGCGCTATGATTACCGGCGGCTTCGCCACCGTTGAGGATTTTATCACCACGGCCAACCAGGTGCTGAACAGAAGGAAAAGCCGCGCCGGAAAGAGTCTGGAGCATCATCTGTCCGCTCTGTTCTCCGGCAACGGTCTGCAATTTGAGGAGCAGGCCGTAACCGAAGGCAACAAGAAGCCCGATTTCCTGTTCCCCTCACAGGAAGCATATCACACGGCGACATTCCCGACCGAGAAGCTCATTTCCCTTGCTGCAAAGACCACCTGTAAGGACAGATGGCGCCAGGTTATCAACGAAGCCGACCGTCTGCGCGGCAGACCGAAATATCTTTGCACTCTTCAGCAGGGCATCTCCACGGCGCAACTTGACGAAATGGCCGCTGAGCAGATCATTCTCGTTGTTCCGAAGCCGTACATTGCTTCCTATCCGAGAGACCGGCAGGATCGCATCTGGACGCTCAGACACTTCGTTGCTTTTGTCAGAGAAACAGAGGGAGTGTAATGGCAGATACGATCAGCCCGGAACGCAGAAGCCGGAATATGTCCGCAATCAAAAGCAGGGATACAAATCCGGAGGTCTACCTCCGCAAACTGCTGTACCATCAGGGCTTCCGCTACAGAAAAAACTACTCCGGCGTGTTCGGTCATCCCGACATCTATCTCCCGAAATATAAGGTCGCCATCTTCGTTCATGGCTGTTACTGGCATCGGCACAGCGGATGCCAGTACGCTTATATGCCGAAAAGCCGGGTTGAGTTCTGGCAGAAGAAGTTCGACGACAACGTCCGCAGAGATCAACTCGTGCAGAATACACTGGAAAGTCAGGGAATCCGCTATATCGTTGTCTGGGAGTGCACTATCAAGAAGATGCAGAAGGATAAAGTGACAGAAGCAAAGGCAACAGAAGAAATCATTCACCGATTAACATTGATATAACTAAAGCACAGTATTCAGACCGTTATCTGATAATTCATATATTACATCGGCAACTTCATCCAAATACATTCTATCATGTGAAATACTGATGATTGTTCCGTTGAATTCAGACAGTGCCGTTCTTATTACAGGTGCCGAAAGTGGAGAAAAGTTTCTTGTTGGTTCGTCAAGAACAAGAACATTTGCATTTTGCAATACCATTCCTAAATAAATAATTTTAGCCCGCTGTCCGCCACTTAACTCTCCGATTTTATGATGCATTTCATCTCTGGTAAACTTCATAGTCCCCATAAAAGTTAAGGCTTTGGTATATGTTTCCTTGTCATATGTCGTTTGCAAATAGTCTACAGGCGTGCTATCGTAGTCAAGAACGTCTCGATAATCTTGTGGCATATATCCAACAACGATATCCGTTCTGCCTTTGAGCTCGTGCCATATCGTCTTTAGCAAAGTAGATTTTCCTGCCCCGTTTTTTCCAATAATACATACATGCTGGTTTCCAATTACAGACAACACAATATTTGTGGATAAGACTTTGCCATCTATCTTCAACTCGGGCAACTCGATGTCAATTATTCTCTTCTGTGAGGGGACAAAAATATTGCTATCAAACTTAGTAATTATCCCCGTTTCTCTATCAGGTATTTCTGTAAAATTGTCTTTTTCTCGTTCAAATCGTTTCCCCTTAGAAACTATGGCTTGCATGCTTTTTTTTGCGTGACCATCAGACGATGCAATCCCGTCAGGATTTTTCCAACCAGTGTTATGCCGTGCTTTTTCATATAGTTGGAGAAGCCTTTCTCTTTTCTTTTTATATTCGCTCCTCTCTTTGTGAGCTATCTGATTTTGCCTATCAAACTGTAAGTTTCTGAATTTCAGATAGTCCTCATAGGTAAGTCTCGACACGGTAATAGAGCACTTTGTTTTGCGAATCAATTGTTCAATGTGAATAATAACATTAGCGCACGAAGATATAAGCATTTCATCGTGAGAAATAAAGATTATAGGGATAGCGGAATCGCGTATAAACGATTCTAAAAAAATGAGTGTATCAATATCTAAATCGTTTGATGGTTCATCCAACAGTAAAGCATCAGGTTTATCTGACAGCAATTTTAATAACTGTATCTTAATTTTCTCACCTCCTGATAATGTGGAAATCTTTTGAGTTGAGAACAATAATTCGTACTCCAACCCCAAACTATTAATTATGTTATAATCATCATAAAAATCCGTGTCAGCCAAGTATTCTGCAACAGTAAGAAGTTGATCGTTCTCTCCCATGAATTGAGGCAAATAAGCCAGTATCCCATCACGTATGATTTCACCAGTATGATGCACATAGTTGCCAACTGTCTCCTCCGAGTATAACAGTTTTAGAAGTGTTGATTTTCCATTTCCTTCTTCGCCGATAATAGCAACTTTGTCTGATTGATTTAATGCGAAAGAAAAATCATCTATCAAAAGTCTGTCGTCCTTGCTTATATATATACTTACGTTTCTAGCTTGAAGCATCATTATTTTATCACCTTTTTCAAATTGGATAATGCAAAAATCTATTGTCAGCAAACCGCTCATATAATCATAATTGATATTAAATCTACACGGTTTATTGTTATTCTTCATTACCCGTTACTAAAACTATATCCGTTAATATATCACATAGAGGTTCGTCATTATTAATAATAGAATTGACCGCATTACTGAAAGAACCAGTATTTAGCAGACTGTAGAATTTTTCTTGATCCGGATTATAAGGAACAGATGTTATCATTCTTGGGTTGCTACGAATAACATCAGAATAATTGATTTCTACACATTCAATCCTATATTTTATGCTTTCAAACAATGGCTTGCTGTGACTTGTTGATAAAATTACAACGGATGTTCCTTTATCATCATCTATCATTTTGTCAGTTCCCCAATGATCGCCAACAACGAAATCGGCGGCTCTAATTGTTCCATTAAAAACACATTTAGAACAGGATTTTCTTACAAATAGTCCACCCATTAAATATCCTCGCATAAAGGAATTATTAGTTTCATCCAGAACCATGTGGTGTCCATTATCAAAATCTATTCTCGTAGAAAAAGGGGATTGTCGCCACCCGGAACTTTTATATTTAAATGTAATATTGGAGACTTTAGCTCTTGAGACATCCTCCAGTTCTCTTATCCACGCACGATACGCAAGTGGGGAATTAACGCCCATACATATGAATTCAATGGTATAAAGATTAGCATAGTTTTTTCCCAAGAAAGAGTATATTGCCGCCACTTGACAAGGACATCCTACAAACAGGACTAGGTCCCCAGACTCAATATCTTTCTTAATATCGACGTAGACATCTCTCATATCGCTTTGAACATATTTTGATTTTTGAAGAACCTTTAAGTCAGCTGTATTATCAATGCGCATGTGAAGAACATCCATGCCGTCCGAGTACCCTACGCCATAAACTTTTCCTCCATTATCAAGAATTTCTGTGGCAATTTCTGTGAAAAAACCTCCTGATGTACTTGCAAAGCGTGTTTCGTCGTTTAATGATCTAACAGCGAAGCACTTAGGAGAATTCGTTCTCTGTGTCTTCAATTTACAACTTTTTCTTTTAACTACCACCGGACAACTAATTTGACATTTTTTGCATTCAGTACATTTAGACTCGTCAATGAAAGGATAAAAAAAGCCGGTGCATTCATCCGGTTGCATCGTTATCGCTTGTCGGTCGCACACGCTTGCACACAAACCACACCCGACACAATCATCTTTTGACATTTTATCAATCATCTTAGATACTCCACTCAACATTATACTTTATGATTCTCGCAGGGACACCTGCAACTAAGCACATAGGGGGAACGTCTGTACTTACTACTGCACCCGCCGCCACTATTGCGCCATATCCTAATGTAACACCCGATAAAATAGTTGCGTTCGCACCAATCCAAACATGATCTTCTATTACTATAGGTTGAGATCTTAATGTCCCGCCCATAGCATGAAAATTCGAATCCATAATTGAAACATTCCAAGCTATAGCACAATCGTTCCCGATGGAAACATTTTTAGTTACACGTATGACACAGTTACTGTTGATATAGGAATTCCCAATTGTTAGTAGTGCATCTTTAAACAAATAGATATCCCCGCCATAGAAGATTCTGGCATTCCCGTTAACTATGAACCTTGCATTATCATCAAGGCGTAGCCTTGTTTCACCAGGGGTACTTGAGATAGAATTATATCCCAAGAATAGTCGGTCGTTAAGTATAACCTTAGCCCCAGCGCCATATTTAAACGCTACAGAGCCATTTAGTGACAGATTCTTTATGCCTGAATAGTGCTTTTTGAAGAAGAATGACTGTATGAGCTTTATCAGTAAGCATTTTGTTCTCTTAAGCAACATAGAACACCTCATTTTCCTTCAAATAATCGTAATTACATATACTCAACAATTTCGCCATCACCATACAGTAATCTACCAGCATGAAATTTTTTTACTCCATAATTAGATAACAGGTCTTCAAATATACACTGATTGCTATCCAATTGCGTGTAGTTCTCACATGAAATCTCATGCCAAATATGGATAACATGAATAGTGCTTAGTCTTATCGGTTCTCCGAAGTTAATATATAGTAGAAATGCCATGTAATCATCTTCTAGACCATATCCAATAAACCGTTCATTCCAAAATCCAACTTGCTCTAATGCACGTCTATTTATAAACCCAAAATTGCCAATATAGGATCGAACCAAGTGCCTTGTGTTTTCTTTTCTCCTAACATCTGGAACGGGAGGCTGTAATTGTATATTCAAATAGACTTCTTTTCTTTTCAAAAAGGAATCAAGTTCTTCCTTGTTAGCCTCATACCACCCTGCCACTGTCCAGTCTCTTATTGCGGAACAACCATATGCTCCTTCTTTTGCTTGAGATAATAGTCTAATCAAAGTGTCTCGTTCAAGAATAATAGTGTCATCATCTATAAATAGTATAGTATCACCTTTGGCATACTGAACCCCCAAATTTCTCCCTTTTGAAATACTATTGCAATTGTTTCTAATCAAACTCAGGCTAAATCCAAAAGCTGTTTTACTTATGAATCTTTCTAGCCTTCCGAACTCTACTAAGGTACTACAATTATCTACGACAATAACATCGAAAACAATATCGGATTGTGCATCAAGCGACAACAGCAATGTTTCAATGGTACCATTTTTTAATTTATAGTTATTATAGGTGATGATTACTATAGACAATTCATTCACTGCTCGTCAACCCACTTCCAGTCCACTTTTCGATTTGACATTTTCGGAAATGCCCGGTATGCTCTCAAGTTTGCCTTTTGGGAATTATACCAAAACATTGGCTGTGTGATGTTGTGAACCGAGTAATCCGGCAAATCCAGTTCTTCTTTAAGAAGGAAAAAAATACTTTTCTTATCAAATTCTTCCGTAGCAATAATTGGTGCTTGATTAGCTCTAATCGCAACAAAATAGTCAGCGTTTTCTAAATCCTTTTTTATATATCCTTTATTTTTTGCGGCCCTACTAAGTTCAGTTCCCGGGAGCGGATTCGCAATAAAAATCATATTGATCGTACCGTACAATTCCGATATATTTTTGGCAAATTGAATGGTTTCCCTAATATTTTCAAATGTTTCTCCAGGAAAACCTAAAACAAAGAATACAATGCATGGGAGATCATACTTATCACAAAGCCTAACTGCATTTATTATGCTGTCAGTTGTCAACCTTTTATGGATAATATTTGTCCTTACTGTTTCATTTCCAGACTCAGCGGCGATTGATAAGCTTGAAAGACCGGATGCAATCATAAGTTGTATCATTTCTTCATCTATCTTATCTGCTCGGACTCCATTGGGTGTATCCCAAGAAATATTTAAACTCGCCATCTCTTTGAATAATCTTTTGGCGCGATTAACATCTAATGTCAAGTTATCATCTTCAAAATGAAAGTGATTAATTCCAAAACGGACAATACACTTTTTCATTAACTCAAGTACATAATCAATGCTATACATCCTATGTTGATATCCCACTTGACTATGAACACTGCAAAAGCAACAGTTGTAAGGACATCCACGACTTGTAAATATCGGAAAGCTTCTTTTATTCGCGGGATTGTTACGCCATCTTGAGTAGTATTTGTTACCAAGCATTTTATCTATGTCAAGCAGTTCCAATGCCGGAAAAGGTAGCGAATCTAAACTTCTGATAAAAGGATGTGAATCCGTAGAAACGATTCCATCAGTGGTCTTATAAGCTATTCCTTTGATTTTCGATTTGTCAGTAATAGTTTTCTGCTCTTTACAATAGCGTTTGAGTATCTCCGCAAATATTTCTTCTCCTTCACCTCGAACCATTAAATCGTATGCGTCTGTTCTACTAAGTAAAGGTTCATATATTTCTGGTAGTGTTGCAGTGACTCCGCCAAGTATTACTATAATCCTAGAATCTATACTCTTAACAAGGGAAGCAATATCCGTTGCGTCTTTTTCAAACATACTAAAAATGCAGCTAATGCCGACAATGTCTGGCGCAAAGCTTATTATCTCATTTCTTAAATCATTTTCATTCTTACCGTACCGGACAAATTCCCCTAAATCGGTTTCTGTATCATCAACAAGACAATCTATTATTTTAACATCGAATCCCTGCATGATACCAACTGATGCAATACAAGCAATACCATATGGAACATACGATTGATACTCTGAAGCCAGTTTCTTGGGATATGTTTGCCATGGATTAATCAATAATAGCTTGTTCTTACAAACCATACTGTTTTCACCTCGATTGTTGTTTTCTATCAAGTTCAGTCTGTCCCCATTTAAGCAGTAAGTACATACCCCAAATATTGGACACAGCTGCATAACTGCCATCGTACATATAAAGCATTCTGTTTACGGCTTTGAAGTTAAGTCCTAATAGTTTTATCACTTCTTTGTTGTAGAATGCCTTTTGTATGTCTTGCTGAAGAGTATTCTCAATCCATTTTTTTACCGGAGCGTAAAAGGGTTGTTTTTTTGAAGATAATAAAACTGAAGGAAGAGAAGATGAAAACGCTTCTTTTAGAGGGCTTTTGGCTTCTGACTGAATAAAATAATCCCCGTTAATGCTAAGGAACATATCAACACATTCACTCCGTAGATAGGGTAGCCGTGCTTCTAACCCGAACGCCATAGTTAGTCTGTCAACACGCATCAAATGGTAATCTGGTAATCTCTTAAACACCTCAACTCTTCTGAGCGTTTCAAGTATATTTCCGGTTATGCAGCAGTCAGAATAAAGGAAGTGACTAATATCATCACTGTGTAATGAGTAAGAATCCAATAGACTCCTGTAATCGATATACTTAAGCCAACCAATTCCATCAAGGTAGGCTTGATACGGATCCCTTTGCTGCAATGCCTTGCGCAAATATTTATATCCAAAAATCAGTTCATCAGAGCCATCCCCTGTTACTATTCCCTTTACTGAATCCTTTGCTTCTTTAGATAAGGCATAGGTACTAGCAGACACAGTTGAGTAAAACGGTTCATCTAACGAAAATATAATACTTTCAATGTTATCTAGGATTACCTCATCAAATAATACTCTTTTGCATTTGATTCCTAATTCAGAAATTAATGGTAATAACATTCTTTCCTCTGATATTTCTTCAAAGCTACCAGGATACTCAATATGCAAAGTATTCTCCTCACGGCGAAGTCTCTCTTTTAATACCGATGCAATTATACCTGAATCTATCCCCCCACTTAAAAATAATCCAATAGGAACATCTCCATGATTAAATGTACTGATAATATTTTTTCTTATTATTTTTTCGCAGTCATCGGCATTAAATGGAGTTTCTGGAAGGGTATAATTATACTGGAAGCAGTGTCTTGTAGTTGTTTCACCATGCATAAAGAATGATATTTGTTCACCTGCTTTCAGTTTAAATACATCATTATAGATCGTGTATGGTGCAGGAATAAACCTATATGAGAAGTACATCTCAATTGCCCTGTGATTTATTTCGAGTGGGATAACTGCACGTATGGCCTTCAGTTCAGATGCAAGCATAAAAATGTTGCTATCTTCATAGTAATAAAGCGGTTTGATTCCCTGCTTATCCCTAGCAGCAAAGATGACACCCTTCAGCAAATCTATTATGCATATTGCAAACATACCATCCAATTTTGAAACGAATGATTCCCCATATCTTTTATATAGTTTAAGCAACAACTCAGCTTCTCCATTGGTGTAATATGTTTCTTCAGCAAACTCTCTTCTCAATATCTTGTAATTATATATCTCACCATTAAACGTGATGGCAGTCTTATGTTCATCATCCCAGAAAGGCTGTGTGGACATCTTGATATCGACCATAGATAACCTGCAGAAACCAATATAGATTCCATTTTTATTATCTAAATATATTTTTTGTTCATCTGGTCCTCGATGAGATAACTCCCCCAACATTTTATAAACCGTATTGGAATAGTCTTTTTTGCAATTGTATGTTTTCTCAATAATACAAGTGAATCCGCACATAAATCCTTTGCCACCCTTTATTATTTCACTTACATAATACGGTCGATTTGATACATAATAGCTTCAACTATAGTCGAAGGAGAGATTCTTTTCAGAAGCAATTTACATGAATTAACACTGTCCATCCAAAAGTCAGGTTCTCTTAATAATTTATCAACAAGCAATCGTTCTTTTGATACAGTCTCATATCTTAAAAAGTCTGGAATAATCTCATTAAACGAAGCAAAGTTAGGACCGATGACGGGGAGACCGCGACAGAAGCAATCAATTACAGCCATGGACCAGACACAGGCACGTCTATATGGAGCGATTGCGATTTTGCAAGAATCAATAGCTTGAATGTAATCCATCCTATTTGATCCATCTAGTATCTTTACATTATCCAACTCCTGCAATGCTAATCTATTTGTCATCGGGGATATATTGTATCTGCTTCTATCAGTGCCTCTGTTCATCATAGGATCAGTCACGAGAAAAACCAAGTCTTGGTTTTTTTTGACAAATTCAATAAACTCTTTTGTTCCATAACTGTCATATAACCTATGATTATAAAGAATTGTATTTTTTTTCTTAGCATTATTGGGTGCTTGGAAAAGTCGATTATCGTAGGGTGGCGGGAGTACCATAATCTCTTTTTTTAGTTTATAACCTATTGCGTTAGCATAGTTTTCTAGCAATTGTTTAGCAAAGTGACTTTGTACAAAAAACAAGTCCGCAATGTTTACAGCTGAATAGAGATTACCGATTATGTCTTCTGCTAATCCACCGTTATCTAATGAGGAATCGACACAAGTTTCTCCCATAGCACTTATGTGTAGCGCAGGATAATGACAATAGGAAACAATCTTTGTTGCTTTATCCAATCCTGTTTCCACGAGCAATGCTTTTACATGGGATGTCAACTCCGCTTGATTTAAGAAGAATATATCCGGATGCATTTGTACGATCAATTTTTTCACTTCTGTCCATGCGAAATTATAACGAACCTCGTATTTTGTATGCCCTATTTTTATAAAATGTTGGTGGCCACTTGAGATTTTATTGAGTTTTCCTGAGAGCTCCTGTGGAACAATGATATCAAATTCAATTCCCTTTGAAAGAAACTCTGCCGCAATGGTATAATTAAATATATAGCCAGAGTCGCTTTCAATATCGTCAACATTTGATACATTCAAATAGGATAGTATTTTCATTTTTTGCATCCCCTGTTCTGGATTAATTCAGCAGATAATAGATACCCCCATTTCGAGCAGATGCTCCTGCAAGTTGCTATAGCCCCTGAAAATGTGTTCGGCTTCAATTAGATTAGAACTACTTCTTGAGAGAATCATTGCTAATAATGTTACCGCAGCACATCTAACATCTCGAGCTGGCAGGTCACTACTGCACGACATCAATGTGGATGGTGAAATCTGTATAGCATTGTTTTTTTGTGTAATATCACAGTTCATCATGTTAAGGTTATTTATATAATGATATCTATTGTTCCAGACATGATCGGTTATTACTGATACGCCTTTCCCAAATGTTAGTAAAAGAGCAAAAAAAGGCTGATGATCGCTCTGAATCGTTTGAGGCCAAACATCAATGATTTGCGGCGAAATATTGAGCGTTGGTTCGATTATCAAATCGTTTTTTTTCCACTTATATACTATCCCCATGTTGTCAAACAATTCGAACTCAGGTTTAAGACCTTTAACAATTACAGGTTTGTTTAGTTCTTTAAATGTTAGTTTGGTCTGTTGTAAAAGTGCTAAAGTGGAATACGTTATAATCTCACTTACACATTCTGTCAATGTAACTCTATATGCCTGTTTGCAATTTTTGTGTATCTCCCCTGATATTATGAGTTCGTTTTGATTAACGACTACTTTTTTTCCCAATAGTTGAATAAAAGCTATCATATCCAGCACATCTGTCTTCAAATACGGATCCTTAATAATCACCTTCTCTCTAGAAAGAGACATAATTATTGCTGTTTTAGTAGCTCCTCCTACCAAGGCCCCTGAAAGAAATCCTGGTGCAGTTGAGTAATTTGAGATGTTTATCTCAACTGGTTCTCGGGAATTATCAATGTTGCATGTTCCATGCACACCAACCGGATTAACTTCTATAGATGCTCCAAACGATTTCATAACTGACATAATGTGTTCAACAGGGCGCTCATTATTGCTTCCGTTACCGATTCTACAACCGCCTGATCCATAATAGTTAAACTCTCCGTTTGAGCATAGAAGTGCTGGACATAGATACATTGAGCCATGAATTAATTGACTTAAATAATACGAAATAGTATTAATACAAACATTCTTCATATCAATATGCAATTTATTATGTATTATTTTTGCGTCACCTCCCATTTCCTTGATTAATGCCACAAAAACGTAAGTATCAATTACAAGAGGAGGATTCTCAATAATAACAGCTGTCTTTGCTGCGAGAGCCAACGCTATTATTTGCACCATCGAATGCTTATAACCATCCAAGTTCAAAGAGGCACTCTTCGGATTAACACTTTTTACTGAAAGCGAAAGATGAGTTTCATCACCTTCGAAATATGATTTATAAAGAAACGGATAATACATTGTAGCTGGCCTCCATTTGGATAATTAAATGTTTGTTGCTGACATATCGACAGTAAAGCTGTTTTGTTCAATTCCTTAAGAGCATATATTTTCCTATCACCAGTACATCTACAGGTATAGTTTCAAAAAAATCCACAGCGTCTTTCGGAGTCATTACTATCGGTTGCCCTTTATCATTGAACGACGTGTTAAGAATCAGGGGGCAACCGGTAATGTCATAAAACCGCTTAATAAGCTTGTAATAAAGTGGATTAGTTTCGCAACTTACGGTCTGGGGCCTTGTAGTGCCATCGGCTTTATGAATTACTGATGGAATTTTAGATTTCCACTCCTCTTTTACACGAAAAGCTTCTATCATAAATGGATAGTCCTTTCTAGAATCATAATTTTCAAGTACAATAGAGCAGTACTCTTTGAGTATTGAACATGCAAACGGACGCCATTTTTCGCGATGCTTAATCATTTTGTTTATTTTATCAGACATACTTGGTATCTGCGGGTTTGCAAGAATCGATCTGCTACCCAATGCTCTTGCCCCCATCTCCATTTTTCCCTCAAACCAACAAACGATTTTCCCTTCAGCAATGAATTCTGCCACTGTTGAAGCTAAGTCAATCGGAACGATTGATTTAAAGCTAGATCTTATGAGTGCCTCCTCAATTTCATTGTCACTATACTCGGGTCCTAAGTCCAAACTATTCATACAGAAGCGATGCTTTTGAGATGTATGATATAAGCCTGCTCCCACGGTCAATCCTATATCACTAGATAATGGTTGAACATAAAAATTAGTTGCCTCAGATGTCTCTCTTATAACCATATTCATTTTGCAGTTCATGAAAACTCCGCCTGCAGCACAGACATTAACTATTCCTGTCTTTTGAACCGCATAATTTATTAATCGGATAACGCTTCTTTCTAAGTAATCTTGAACAAACCACGCAAAATCAATGTGTTCATCGGTAATGGAAGCATCTTTTTCTCGCGCTGAAAATCCTAATAAAGCTTCCAACTCATGAATCAGTTCATCTTCATTCATCATAAGAAAACCAGCATTATGATTATGCATAAAATGTGATACATCATAGAAGGCTCCGTTTAACGTGAAAGCAGATTTTAATCTGTCTGCAATTTCCTTGTTTTTCTTTCCATATGCAGCCAGAGCCATTGTCTTACCCTCACCACCCCACGGCTCGAAACCTAGGAACTTAGTTGCAATGGCATAAAAATAGCCTAACGAATTAGGATAATCTATCTGCAATATTTTTTCGTATTGATGATTTTGAATTCGCCATAAAGTTGTAACCGCCGTTTCGCCAATACCATCTACTACAATTCCAACCGCCTCACTAAACCCAGAAACTTCATAGCTTGACGCAATGTGGGCCAAGTGATGTTCACAGAACATTACTTTTGTGGTCTCAAGAGCCGAACATTTTTCTATAATGAGTTTTCGAACATTTTCTTGAGAGCGAAAAAAAGTATATCTATCAACAATATTTGTCCTAATTATTTTTTCCACTATTTCGCTTCCACGGATTTGAATCGAATTAGATACACAGCTCACAAATGGATTTATAATATCAAGGAGCTCAAGATTTAGACGATTCATCCAAAGGGCAGGTTCGTACCCAATAACAACGGCATCTATGTCATCCCAAGTTAGGTTGCAATAAGTTAGACATTCAGCTAAAGCTAAAGAAGGAAACACACCTTTAGAGTGTTTCACCCTATTACAACGTTCTTCTTCAACTCCAAAAACTACCCTACCATCAATCAACACGACAACAGCAGGATCATGGTAGTTTAACCCGTATATACACGGGTTAATTCCCAATAATATTTCTCTTTTTCTTTTAGTTTCGTCTGCTTTCATTATCGATGATTCCTCTTTTACATTGAATTTAATGCTTTTCAGGCTTAAGCAAACACCCATATTCGGATGTGCTTATTGAAGCCTAGCACATCAATCCATTAACACCGGGATAAACTTCCTTTCCCTAAAATAGCCTATTTGAATTCTATTAGGCAAACGCGGTACAACATCTCTAAAATGACCGGACAACCTATCTGAACTGTGAGCATCAGAACCAATAACAATTTTATTGCCACCAAGCTGAACATATCTGTTTATAACAGAGTATGATGGCATTGGTTCATCGCATGAATCATTAAGAGAAGAAGTATTTACTTCCAACAAAATATTCTTATCAATCATTGTTGAAAGAATCATATCCAGTACATCGTCGTCAATAACCCATTTGTCAAAAAATAATTTGGGGAAATCCAAGTGGGCCAGCACTTGAAAGCCCCCGAGCTCGACTGTTTTTTGCATTATTTGATAGTACTCATATATTGCTTTTGATACAGACAAATTTCCCGCTCCTGGAAAGACTGAATTATAGCAGTGATGTATCCCGGCCGTTATACAGTCGAAAGGATATGAACTATATAAGGCAAACTCTTCTGGAAACAAGCTGGGTTCCGAAAACTCAATTCCACTTAGCAAAGTTAACGAACCGTATTTTTTTCGCAAGCGGTTTATTTCACGGAAATAATCATCAACAACAAAGTTCTGTTTTCTGTTATCCTTAACAATTGAAAGATTCTTTTCCGCTGAATTAAAATCCACATGTTCAGTAAAACAAATAACTCTTGTACCCGTTTTGCCGGCAATCAGACAATAATCCTCCATCGTAGACATTCCATCAATTGAGAATTTTGAATGGACATGCATATCAACAAATTCATTCATAATCGAGCCTCCATTTGTGAAGTTCATGCAGATCAGTGAACGCAAATACTAGATCACACTCCGACATGCTCTTATTTATGCGATGAACCCTTTTTTCCATTCTTGCTTTTATTGTTTACATAACGTCTCTTACTTGGCTTCAATCTACTCGAAGATCCAGCATTGTTCGACGAACCTGTATCCAATTCCGAAGCTCCTTTTTTCTTGGGTGCACTCATATTGCGGTTATTTAATCTACTTACCAATTGACCACATGCGGCTTTTATATTGCCACCTCGGGATTCTCTGATTTTCACAGTAAGTCCCACCTTATTTAACTTATCACGAAATGCAACGAGTTCCTGTTTGTTTGGTCTTCGAACTGCTTTACAATCCGTTTCATTGTATTGTAAAAGATTAATCAATACATTTTTGTCACGAAACCATCTTCCCAACTGTTTTACATCATTCGCACGATCATTTACACCCGGTATAAGCAAATATGCTATAGTAACGCTACGATTATGTCTTTCTGAATATGAGAGTACTGATTGAACTACTTCATTTATATCATACCCTTTCATATGCGGCATGATATAGTCCCTTACATGCTGATTCGTGGCATGCAGGGATAACGTAAGTTGGATTTTTAAATGTTCTTCTCTCAACTTCTTCATCTGAGGGAGCGGTCCCGTTGTTGATATTGTTATACCATCTGTTGGAAAATCAAGTCCTTTGCGGTCTCTTAATATATGAATGGACTTTATCACGTTATCATAATTGAACAGAGGTTCTCCCATGCCCATGAATACAATCCTATTTACTCTACCATTTATCAGTATTACTTGTTGAACTATTTCAGATGGTGTTAGATTTCTGACAAATCCATTTTCACCAGAGGCGCAAAAGATGCACCCAACAGGGCAACCTATCATGGTGCTCACGCATACAGTAGTACCAGTTTTTCTTTTAATGCTTACCGTTTCAATGCAATAGCCATCTGACAATTCAAAAGCATATTTCTGAGTATCCGGACCACGAAAGATTTCCTTGATGGTTATCGTTTTATACTTGTTACTACTTTGGGAACCGGAGTATAATTCGCGATAAAACTTATCCGCCTCAACTTCTCCCAATACACCAACCATTTCAGAATATGTGTATCCATATGGATCCTTATATATATCCGTGGCTTGAACAGAAGCATTCTTAACCATATTCAACATATGACCTCCAATAAAAAATCACGCTAAGATTCGTTGCAAAAGGCAATCACATTTCCTTTGCAATGCCCTCCTGAAAAACTTCCATGGAATCCAACATTTTCAGAGTTCGTTCATCACTACTAAAAACTGCAAACAATGCTAAAAAAACAGTCCAATTCAATTTTTTCTTACCATTTTCAATTGCATTATAAGTTTGCCTTGAAATGCCTATCTTTTCAGAGATATCAGCTTGGGAAGCTCCTATCCTTGCACGCAGCACAGGCAACTCTGTTACCATTGTATTGATCAGTTCCATTCTCTTACTATTGTTAAACTCCACTTCTAATCCCCTTTCTAAAGAATAATTTGCTCCTTTTACTTAAGTTTGTTTAATTATCGTTCAGCAAAAGACCGCAAATTTTATCTTGAATGACAACAAATTTATTATAGCACATGTCGTCTATGTTGTCAATATGTCACCCTCAGCGACTTTAAATAATGTTTTGCTTTTCCCCGTTTTTTCTGATTTGGGCTTTTGGGACTTTAACAGAATTCGCAAATTTAAACAAAATGTAGAAAGTCTCGTGTTTATAACTGATTTTGCTGTTATCAGCGGGTGTTGTCACATTTTTCTCTGCTGTTGTCACCATTGCTTGAGGTGTTGTCATTTTCTCCGTTGCTGTTGTCAAAATCATCTGCGCTGTTGTCATGATGTCGGCAACAATCGGGCGTAAAGAAAGAGTTGCCGGAGAGTTCCTAATCTCTGAAAGCCCTTGATTTCAAGCCATTCTGCCGCTCTGACAACAGCATTTCTTTGTATCAATTCTTGGGTTTACATTTCAATAAATTCTTCTACTTGATAATCATGAAATTCACTGTGTTCCTCCTTGAATCGGTTAAGCAATCTTCTTTGGTTTGTAATGCTGCAGCTTTCATCGTCTCCATCTTCCCTAGAAAGACGTTCATAAAAAAACAGAAATTTTTTCTTCATCCTCACACCGCCTTTGCAATCAAATCCATGCTGAATATATCTTCAGATTTGAAGATAACTTCCATGGAGGTTTTGTCTATAATTTTGATTTCCGAAATCAATTCATCAATAATTTCCGCTGTCACGCAGAGATTTCCCTGCTTGTCCATCAATGCAGAAAGCCATTTGTTCTTTAAAGAATATCTCCTGACCATATCATTTGACTCTATAATCAAACTCCCTTTTAGTGCCCTCAGTTCATCAACCTTCTCCATATTCTGCCTTTTAAATTCTATGTACTCTCTTTTATCCAGAATCTGATCTACATAATCTTCGTATAATTGTTGCTGCCTCACTAAAAGGCTCTGGATTTCCCGGTCAATGTCAGCAATCTGATTCTGGTATTCCCGTTTCAATTTGGTTATAAAAGAGTCCTTTTTATATGCTTTTTTCTCCTTCATTGCTATACTGACCCACTTATCTAAGAGGACCGTAACAGCTTTTAATACTGCTTTTTCATTGATAAATTTGTTCTTGCAATGATTAGGTGCTACATCATGTCCAGGGCAATGATATTCAATACCGATCCCCTGCTTTGTATGATACCTGCTTTGTGACATATGCCTTCCGCAAACTCCACATACGAGCTTCCCTGCGAATAATCCATATCTCTTATCAATTTCTCTGGTAAAGCTATTCACCCAGATTTTCTGTGCGTTCTTTTGGGCCCTGTCATAAATTGCCTGCTTTATGATACGGGGTAGAGCATCCTCTTCAATATTCCATTCCTGCCGCGGCACCCTTTTTAATTTTTTTCCTTTATAATAGCTTTGTTCTGTTTTATGGGTAACCAAACAGCCAATATAAACGGGGTTCTGAATGATACTAGTATAACTCGATTTAAATAAGCTTACAATTTAAGCATTGGTAGTAATCTG
>ERZ1106950.164-NODE-164-length-78301-cov-12.661912_pt1 | contig 78301 bp, 58 predicted proteins | sample MGYA00403675_ERZ1106950 | MGnify/ENA primary metagenome ERZ1106950 (study PRJEB35170, sample SAMEA104062410) | human gut metagenome | biome: human gut; feature: human-associated habitat; material: faeces | place: Denmark | collected 2012-06-13 ... | reverse complement strand
CCCGATCTTGCAGCAGCGTGAGCCCCGTAACTACCTTTGCTACTGACAACAGATTCCCATACCGGTTCCGCGGCATAAAAAAAAGGAGAGGAAAAGGTTATGGGAAGAAACGGGGAGAAAAGCCATACGCCGCGAACGCCCGGCGCGGGCGGTTCGCGGCTGCCCGCTCATGGAAGGGTGAATCGCCCGCGGGACGGGATACCCGGGGGCGATGGTCGATCCGGAAGCTGCCGATCCCGTATCCGGGGGAATTGTCCCCGCGAGGAATGGCGCCACTCGCTGCCACTTTTCGGCCGCACACGTCCATACGTCATTGGAAGACAACAAGATATTGTCCGTTTGCGTACTTTTGGGCATCCGGGAAACAAAAAATAAAACAGAATATGGAAATAATAAGTATGGACATGAGGGCTTTCGACGCCCTGGCAGGGCACGTCGAAGCCATTGATAGGAAGGCCGAGGCGCTATGCCTGCGGCAGGAGGATGTAAGTTTGAAGAAGTGGATGGACAACCAGGACGTCTGCGACGTGCTGGGCATATCGAAGCGTACCCTGCAAACCTACCGGGAGAAGGGGTTGCTGCCGTTCAGCCGCATACGGCACAAGCTGTTCTACAAGCCGGAAGATGTCGGCAAGCTGTTGAAGTCGTCGCATTATCCTAATACCCCCGCGTTATGAGCCATTATTTCATCGACAAGCATGATCCGCGCGTGGCGGATCTGTTCCGGCGGTTGGAAAAGGCCGGAAAGGCGCTGGATAAACTGGAACCTTCGTGCGGCCGGACGCTCAAGGGGGAGCGTTTCATTACCGACGAGGAGCTCTCACGGCTGCTGAAAATCAGCAGGCGGACGTTGCAGGAATACCGCACGGCGCGGATCATTCCCTACTACCTGATTCAGGGTAAGGTGCTCTACATGGAGTCCGAGATACAGAAGCTCCTGGAGGATTCCCGCAAGAAATGTATCGGGGAACAGAGATGGGTATAAGAGAAGAACGGCTCGCGGGCCGTTCTTCTTTTTCAGTTCAGTAACGTGTTCATGCCGGGGAGCTGCCAGACGACGGCGGTCGTCGTGGCCCTTCGCAGGAGCCACTGCCGGAAGGCTTCGGCGTTGGCGGAGTTCAGGCGGAAGGCCAGCGCGGCGATCATTTCGAGCGAGTACAGCTCGACGATGCTGCCGTCGCGGTTCCGCTCCCGGCGGCAGACCCGCTCCTCGCGGAGTATGCCGCTTTGGAGCAGGGAGCGGATATTGCTCCTCACGGCGGGGACGAAGACGCCGAACAGGTCGGCGATCTGGTGGCGCGTGAGCCATACGCGGCTCTCCGGGGCGTGGATTTCCACCCGCCCGTTCTCGATACTGATAGGTTCTCTTGTTGTCATAACCATGCAAATTTATCGTTTTTTATTATACTGTTCAACCCGTTTGTCCTTATATCGCACGCCGTTTCCGGCTTCCCTTCTTTCCCGTTTCCGACGTCTCCTCCTCGTAGAGGTTTATCCCGTGGCCCCCGATCCGTTTTTTCAGCCGCTTCATGTCCTCGTCCACCTTGCGGTCGGTCACTTTGGCGTAGATCTGCGTCGTGCCGATGCTCTTGTGTCCCATCATGCGGCTGACGGTTTCGATGGGCACGCCCAGCGAGAGGGTGATGTGCGTCCCGAAATTGTGCCTTGCTTTGTGGAAGGTCATGTCGATGCCGTATGCCCGTCCCAGCTCCCGCGTGAGTTTGATGAGGTACGTCCGGCTGTAAAGGTTGAAAATTTTGTCGCTTTTACGCTCGGGACGGTATTTCTCGATGATCCGCAGCGGGACGTCCAGCAGCCGGATGGCCGAGGGCGTTTCGCTCTTCTTGCGCCGTATGTGTATCCACGATGTCCCGTCGGCGTCTCGCGTGATGTCTTTCTCGGAGAGCCGCCGCAGGTCGGCGTAGGCCAGCCCGGTGAAGGTGGCGAAGATGAACCAGTCGCGCACACGCTGTAAATTGGGCTTGTCGATGCCTTTTTCCAGCAGCCGTTTGAGGTCTTCGTGTTTCAGATGCCGGCTTTTCCGCTCGGGCAGGGCCGGGTGATCCTTGCCGTAGGGGTCACGGCGGAGCGTGCCCTGGCTGACGGCCCGCCGGGTCATCTTCTTCAGGCGGTAGAGGTGTTCGTGTACCGTTTTGGGCATCATGCCGCACTCCGTGCGCAGGAACAGCTCGAAGTCGTCGTAGAAGGTCTTGTCGAGGGCGCGCAGGGCGATGTCGTCACGTGCTTCGGTGTCCTCCCTCTCCCGCAGCCTCTGCCGCACGAAGGCCGCCAGGTGGTTGTAGGAGTTCACGTAGCTCGTGTAAGTTTCCTCCACGCGATCCACGCCGACCCGCTTGCGGAACTCCTCGTTATGCTCGCGGAACAAGGCCAGCAGCGTGAGCTTGTGCTGCGCGATACCCAGCACGGCGTTCTTCACCAGCTCGGCCGTCACGAAGCCGAGGTTTTTGCGGACGGCCCGGTAATGGCCCTCGATCTGTTCGGTCAAATCCCCGATGGCCCGGTTCACCTCCAGGGCGTTGGCACTCCGTCCGGTTGCCCGGCCCGTTTCCGGCTCCCAGAGCGACGGGGCGATGGAAGCCTTGACGCCGAACTGGGCGGCCTGCCCGTCGATGCTTATTTTGCACAAGAGCTGGCAGGTTCCGTCCTTGCGGGCTTTCGTGCGGTTGATATAGAACAGCACTGAGAAGGTGCTGCGGCGTTTTATCTCTTTCTCTTGATTTGTATGATTCTTTTCCATGTCGAAAATAATTTAATGAGGTGATTAAATGGCTACCGGGAAGCGTTCGGCGATCTTCTCGTCGAGCTTTTCGGTGTCCGTGCCGATCTTGTCGTCGGTCACTTTGGCGTAAATTTGCGTCGTGGAGATGCGGCTGTGCCCCAGCATCTTGCTGACGGTTTCCAGGGGTACGCCCTGCGAGAGGGTGATCTCGGTGGCGTAGGTGTGGCGTCCGCAATGGAAGACTAACCTCCGTTCGATGCCGCAGAGGGCGGCGATCCGTTTTAGGGCCCGGTTCATCTCGCTGTTGTCGTACATCGGCAGGAGCTTGCCCTCCGGGGCCGTGTCCCGGTACTTGTCGAGGATATGGAGCGGCACGTCAAGCAGCGGCAGCTCGTAGTGGATATGCGTCTTCTTGCGGGCGGTCTTGACCCACACCTCGCCGTCCTCGGCCACCTCCAGATCCTCGGCCGTCAGGCGGCACATATCTCCGTAAGGGATACCCGTGTAGCAGGAAAAGAGGAAGAGGTCGCGGACGTGGTAGAGTTTCGCATCGTGCAGGGGTGTGGTCATCAACCGTTGCAGCTCTGCGGCGGTAAGGTATTTCTGCTCCCGCTCGGGGCGTTCGGGCTCGTATCCGGCGAACGGGTCGGCGGTGATGATCCCCTCGGCGATGGCCTCGCCGACAATCGTGTTCAGGCGCGTGGTGAGCGCCACGATGGTTCCCGGTGCGAGGCGGCACTCCGCGCGCAGGTAGAGGTCGTACCTGTCGATGAACGAGCGGTTGAGTGCCGTGAAGGGAATATCCGAAAGTTTATAGACCGTCTGCACGAAGCCGGTGACCCGGTTGCAGGCGTAGCGGTAGTTATCGAGCGAGCCTTTTTCGCGGTTCACGCCCACGCGTTTCTTGAAATGTTCGATAAAGGAGCGGAAATAACCGAGCAGGCTTTCCTGGCCGGAGGCCATGCCTAATAACTGTTTCCGTACCTCTTCGGCGGTCACGACCTCCCGTATGGCCGACTGCTCCTTGTAGATGGACAGCGCCGAGGCGCGCAGCTCGTCCAGCTGCCGGTTGATTTTCTGCGCGGCGACGCTTTTGCCTTTGGCGCGGCCCGATTCCCACAACGAGGCGGGAACCGACATCTTCGCGCTGAAAGACGCCGTGGAATAGCTTCCGACGGCAAGCTCCGCCGTGACGGGGCAGCAACCCTCGGCGTTCATCTCGCTCCTTTTAAGGTAGAACGAAACCTTTACATCCGTCTGTTCCATAACTCAACTTTTCAATGTTACAAATTTACTTGATATTGAGTTGTTTACAGCTATGAGAAATATAGCGGAACAGCGAAACAAAACCCCGTTTCGGAGAACAGAGACCGTCTTTTTCCGATTCTCGGGAAAAATGGCTATCTTTACCGCACGTTATCAAAGACAGAAGCGTTCTTTGCGGTTATGAACGGCGTGGCGGAGGGTGGCCGAAGCGTGTTTTCCGCGGGATTATCCGACGGGAAAAAGGCAACGGATAAGTAGGGATTCTTTCTCTTTTCTCCCCAATATCCTGCCTTTTAGCGAATTGTACGGATCGAGAGAAACAACGTTTAACTCTCCTATGTACCAGTCAGTTACTTTATTTTGCCCGATTCTGCCGTTTTTACGCGAGATCTTTGTATTTTTGTAATTCTTCTTTCCATCCGGCACGGATAGCTGCTTCGTCTTTACCGGCAAGAATTGCCTTGCGAACCGTATCCGTTCCCATCAACAGGTCGAACCAACGTGCCCGGTCGAAAAAGCCGTTTCCTTCTCCCGATTTCCAGTAGAAACGAAGAAAATAACGCAGTGTGAATCCGTTCACATTGTTGACTCTTCTCAAATCTTCTCCATAACAAGTTTGGTTTTTGTGCATCGGGTTTTTATCGAAACCGGGCAATGCTTGTGGGGTGAAACTAAAATCTCCGTATTTCTTGTTGGGTGCTCCGAGCACTTGAAACGGGAATGTGGTCCCTCGTCCTACACTGATACGAGTTGCTTCGAAAGGGCAGAGGGAAGCATACAGACGGATTGACTGATCGTTGGGTAGGTTAGGAGAGGGTTTGATGGGTGGAGAATAAGGTTGTCCGTGTTCCCATCCCGTCATGGCTACTACAGTCAGCCGGCAAGCTTCCGAGGTTTTATTGATCCATCCTTCACCGTTGATCATCAGAGCCAGTTCGCCGATCGTACAACCGTGAAGAACGGGGATAGGCAACATACCTACAAAGCTGCGGAAAGAAGGACGCAGTATAGGACCGTCTATGTAATCGCATGGGTTAGGCCGATCGAGTACAATCACTTCTTTGCCATTTTCAGCACAAGCTTCCATCACATAGAACAGGGTACTGATATAAGTGTAGAATCGGGCTCCGACATCCTGTATGTCGAACAAAATAATGTCGACATCCTGCAACTGGCGTACGGTTGGCTTTTTATTGTTTCCGTAGAGTGAGACGATAGGAGTACCCGTCTGGCTGTCTTTTCCGTCTTTTACCGTCTCTCCGGCATCGGCGTCGCCCCGAAAGCCATGTTCCGGAGCGAACACTTTCACCACGTTTATGTTTAAGCTCAACAGGGTGTCGAGCAGACAGGCCTGTTCTTCACCTATGACGGAAGTGGGGTTAATGACCATTCCTACCCGTTTTCCTTTGAGTAATGGCAGGTATTCTTCGGTACGTTCTGCTCCGGTGTTGAGAGTACCTTGTGCAAAAACTATGGTAATTCCAGCCAACAGGCAGGTGAGAATGAGGATTACTTTTCGGCGCATCTCGGTATTTTTTTGTAATATTGCACAAAAATATCCATTTGGATTGATTATTACAAGTTATAATAGATGAAGTTATGAATCCACTCGATTTAATTGATAAATATTATCCGCAGGATAACGAATTGAAACATATTCTGTTAGTACATAGCCGGTCGGTAGCCGATAAAGCTTTATGGATTGCCGCCCGGCATCCGGAACTGAAACTGGATGAGACCTTTCTGAACGAGGCCGCCATGCTTCATGATATCGGCATTTTTCTGACGAATGCCGCTCCCATCTATTGTTTGGGTACGGAACCTTATATTTGTCACGGTTATTTGGGTGCCGATCTGGTGCGTAAGGAAGGTTTCCCACAGCATGCTTTGGTCTGTGAGAGGCATACCGGAGCCGGGCTTTCATTGGAAGAAATCATTAATCAGCAACTTCCTGTCCCGCATCGTGAAATGTTGCCGGTGAGTTTGGAAGAACAGGTAATCTGTTTTTCCGATAAATTTTATTCTAAGACTCATCTTGACAGAGAAAAAACAGTAGATGCTGCCCGGAAGAGCCTGTCCAAATATGGTGAAGAAGGTTTAACGCGTTTTAATCGCTGGTGCGAACTTTTTCTATAGCACTAAAAAATAATTAAAAAGGGGGATTCCGATGTATAATTGGTGAAGATTGTGTACTTTTGCCCCTTCAAGCGTAAACTATTAGTTAATGGCGCCATTGAAAGCAAATACATTAATATCATTCATACTACTGTTTGTCTTACTGATGCTTCCTGATGAGGCACTGTCTCAGCGTCGCCGAAACAGGGGAGTGGAAGGAGGAAGAGAAAATTTTAATCCTCCTACGGTTCTGAACACAGACTCCTTGGGGACAGATTCAGTAAAAACCGATTCATTAGTTGTTGCTAAGCCTGCCAAAAAACAACCTTTGGATGCACCGGTAATTTATTCGGCAAATGACTCTATCGTTTTTGAGGAAGGAGGATATGCACATCTTTATGGGGATGGGAAGGTAAATTATCAAAGTATAGAATTGGGTGCGCAGATCATTACCATGAATATGGACAGCAGTACGGTATTTGCTCGTGGTGTGACGGATTCGTTGGGAGTGGAAACCGGAAAGCCCGTTTTTAAAGACGGTGATACTTCTTATGATACCGAAGCGATCCGGTATAATTTCAAAAGTAAGAAAGGGTATATCAATAATGTAGTCAGCCAGCAGGGAGAAGGATACGTTACCGGTAATAATGCCAAAAAAGGGGCTGATGACGAACTTTTCATGCAGAATGGTAAGTATACTACTTGTGATCATCATGATCATCCCCACTTTTATCTCCAGTTGACAAAGGCCAAAGTCCGCCCGAAAAAGAATGTAGTGACAGGGCCGGCTTATCTGGTAGTAGAGGACGTGCCTTTACCATTGGCTGTACCATTCTTTTTCTTTCCATTTTCCAGCAGTTATTCTTCCGGTTTTATCATGCCTACTGTTCTTGATGATTCCTCCCGTGGATTCGGTTTGTCGGATGGTGGATATTATTTCGCCATCAGTGACATGATGGATTTAAAGTTGACGGGAGATATTTTCACGAAAGGTTCGTGGAGACTTGGGTTGGAGACGAATTACAACAGACGTTACAAGTTTTCCGGTTCTTTGATGGCCGATTATCAGGTGACAAAAACAGGAGACAAGAATATGCCGGATTATTCGGTTTCTAAGGATTTTAAAATAGTGTGGAGTCATCGGCAAGACTCCAAGGCAAATCCGAACGCTACTTTTTCGGCCAGTGTGAACTTTTCAACCAGTAGCTACGAACGTACCAATATTGGTAACCTGTATAATTCGCAGTTGTTGACACAGAATACCAAGACGTCCAGTATCAGCTATTCACGTACTTTTCCGGATATTGGTCTGACACTTTCGGGAACAACCAATATATCGCAGACGATGAAAGACTCTTCTGTTGCAATAACGTTGCCCGATCTTAATATTACCCTGACCCGACGTTTTCCTTTCAAAAGAAAAAAAGCAGTCGGGGCAGAGCGTTGGTACGAAAAGATTTCGTTTCAGTATACCGGACGTCTGACAAACAGTATCAAGACAAAAGATAATCTGCTGTTTAAATCGAATCTGATAAAAGACTGGAAAAACGCTATGCAACATCAGATTCCAATAAGTGCTACATTTACTCTCTTCAAGTATTTCAATCTGACTCCAACATTTAATTATACAGAGCGTTGGTATACTAATAAAACGGAAAATTATTACGATGAAGAGAAACGGCAATGGGTGGCAACGGATACTATCTATGGTTTCAATCGTGTATCTAATTATAATTTCTCATTGGGGTTGAGTACAAAACTTTACGGTATGTATAAACCTCTTTTTATGAAGAAAAAAGAGATACAGATTCGTCATGTGGTGACTCCGCAGATTAGTATAAGCGGGGCACCGGCGTTTGATAAATATTGGCAGGAGCACGAAGATAAGGATGGTAATATATACTATTTCTCTCCTTATTCCAATCAGCAATTCGGTACGGCACCACGTGAAAAGACGGGGTCGGTGACTTTCGATCTTTCTAATAATATCGAGATGAAATACCGGAATAGAAAAGACTCTCTTACTAAAATTAGTTTGATTGATGAATTGGGAGCTTCTCTTTCTTATAATATGGCGGCTAAAAAGCAACCGTGGAGCGATCTAACTTTACGATTGCGTTTGAAACTGACCAAGAATTATACGTTCAACTTGAGTTCTCGCTTTGCTACTTACGCCTACACGTTCGATAAGAATGGAGAAGTGACTACGGGAGATCGTACAGAGTGGTCTTATGGACGCTTCGGTCGCTTCTCCGGGTGGGGGTCTTCCTTTAATTATACCTTTAATAATGAAACTTGGAAAAAGTGGTTCGGGCCGAAAGATGATAAAGATCAGAAGGATAAAGATAAGGATCAGAATGGGGAGGATAGTGAGGATACGGCGGATACCGGCAGTGGTTCCGGAACAACTTCTAAAACAGTAGAAAAGGCGCAAGCCGATGCGGACGGTTATCAGGTATTTAATATGCCGTGGTCACTGAGTGTGAACTATTCATTTAATATCAGCGAAGACAGGAGTAAGCCCATTAATGTACATTCAATGCGTTATCCTTTTTCTTATACGCATAATCTCAATGCTTCTGGTAATGTGAAGCTTTCGAATAGATGGCAGGTGTCTTTCAGTACCGGTTATGATTTTCAAGCGAAAGAAGTTACTCAGACTTCGATGACTATCACGCGTGATTTGCACTGCTTCAATATGTCAGCCAGTCTTTCACCTTTCGGGCGTTGGAAATATTATAATTTCAAAATTAGTGCCAATGCCAGTATCCTGCAGGATTTGAAGTGGGAACAAAGAAGTCAGACTCAGAGCAATATACAATGGTATTAAAAAAAGGGCGAAAGCCCTTTTTTAGTTGAAAATTGAAAGTTGCTATGCAGCATAATATTTTTCTTATTTTCCTTTTCCCATCTCCATTCTCCCATCTCTCTTTTTTTCTTCTCTTCTTAGAAAATGATTTCTTTTTCTCCGTGTTCTCTTAAATATGCATTGGTCTTACTGAAATGCTTGTTTCCGAAGAAGCCGTTGTAGGCCGACAGAGGTGAGGGGTGGGCCGAACTAAGCACAAGATGCTTACTGCGGTCGATGAATGCTCCTTTACGTTGTGCATAACCTCCCCAAAGGATAAATACAAGATGCTCCCGTTCTTCTGCCAATGCGCGGATAGCTGCATCGGTAAATTCTTCCCATCCCCGGCGTTGGTGCGAGCCGGCTTGATGAGCGCGTACGGTTAATGTGGCGTTGAGTAATAATACGCCTTGTTCGGCCCACCGTGTCAGATTTCCGGTTGCCGGTGCTTCGATTCCCAAATCGTCTTTTATCTCTTTAAAGATATTGACTAATGACGGCGGGAAAGGTACTCCGTCGTTTACCGAGAAACAGAGTCCGTGTGCCTGTCCTGGCCCATGATAAGGGTCTTGTCCGATAATGACAACTTTTACTTTGTCGAAAGGGCATAGGTTGAAAGCATTGAATATCAGCTTTCCGGGGGGATAAATGGTGTATTGGCTATATTCGCTTTTGACGAATTCTGTCAGTGTACGGAAGTAATCTTTTTCAAACTCCGGTTGCAGATGGGCTTTCCAACTTTCTTCTATTTGTACGTTCATAGTATATAATGTATTTATATAAGATGTATATCGAGTGCTTCACATTCTTTTCGCATGTCTTCTGGCCAGATACTTGCCTGGATTTCTCCGATATGAGCTTTGCGTAAATAGAACATACAGAGACGCGACTGGCCGATACCGCCTCCGATAGACAGGGGGAGCGTGTCGTTCAGCAGACGTTTGTGGAAATAGAGTTCCAGACGTTGCTCTTGCTTCGCCTCTTTCACCTGGCGTAGCAAAGCTTCTTTATCGACGCGGATACCCATAGATGAAAGCTCGATGGAGCGTTGCAATACATTGTCCCATAAAAGAAGGTCACCGTTCAGGCCGGGTAAATCATTGAGCCCTTTTGTGGTATAATCGTCGTAGTCCGGAGCACGGCCATCGTGTTTCTTTCCATCACTAAGTTGGCAGCCGATACCGATAATAAATACGGCGCCGTACTTCTGGCAAATAGCGTGTTCGCGACATTTAGGTTCTAATGCCGGATATAATTGACGAAGTTCTTCTGCATGGATAAAGTGTAGTTTTTGTGGCAGGCAGGGTTTTATTTGCGGATACATTTCATACACCATGTATTCCGTACGTATCATAGCGGCATAAATGCGGTTTACTATCTCTTTGAGGAACTCTACATTACGTTCTTCTGCCGTCATTACTCGCTCCCAGTCCCATTGATCCACGTACAGCGAATGCAGGTTGCCCAGTTCTTCATCCGAGCGGATAGCATTCATATCGGTATAAATGCCATATCCCGGTTCAATATGATAATCGGCAAGCGTCAATCTTTTCCATTTGGCCAGTGAATGTACAACTTCTGCCTGTGCATCTCCAAGATCTTTGATGGGGAAGGATACCGGGCGCTCTATGCCGTTAAGGTCGTCATTGATACCCATACCTTTGAGTACAAAAAGAGGGGCTGTGACACGGCGCAGACGCAGTTCCGATGATAAATTCATCTGAAAGAACTCTTTGATCTGTTTGATACCGAGTTCCGTCTGTTTCAGGTCAAGAAGGGGTTTGTAATTCTGAGGTTTTATTAGATAACTCATAGGTTTATTATATGTTAATTGTCGACAAAGATAGGAATAATATCTATATATGTATTGGTTTTTGTCTGAAATAATGTCAATATGATAAAGATTTCCTTGAAGTTGGTTTCAAAATAACATATCATTGAGTGGGAAATTGAAGGTTGTATCAACAAAAATAGTAGAAAGATTAGGAAGATAAGAAGTTTTTGTCTATTTTTGTCGTCGCAAAACCGGCCCTGTAGTTCAACGAATAGAATGTAGGTTTCCGGTACCTAAGATAAGGGTTTGATTCCCTTCGGGGCTACTTATGAACGCTTGTAATCTTCGGATTATAAGCGTTTTTCTTATTAAATGCCTGTTCAATAGTGCCTTACGGTATGAGTCAATTTGTGAATTGGTATAAAATTCGGTAATGATGAATCTATTTTATTGAATATTTATTTGGTAAATATTCATAATTGTGCTATCTTTGCCGCCCAATTGATAAAAGCATGAACCGATTATTTACTATATATAGTGTATGTGGCATTGCATGGGATAGCAGAATCTTATGTAATCATTCTATTGTGCACGTACATTGGTTCAGTGGATTTGTTTGAGATACCCCTCCATTTTTTGATCATACATAAAGGACTGTTTAAGTTTTGCTCAGTATTATTTTAAGGGGAAAATTTAAACAGGTTTTAAGACTTTGCCCTTTGTCTGAAATTGTTCGGAGAGATTGAGCTCTGTGGTGACTTTCGGTTTGAAAAGTCATTGTATGGTATTATTGTTCAATTTTTAAGATTTCGCGTTATGTTCACAGTTATATCTATGATGTTTGGAGGAATTGGTATCGGTTACCTGTTTCGTAATTTGAAGTTTCTGCAAAATGTAGAAAAGACTACTTCGTTGACCATCTTTTTGTTACTTTTTATTTTAGGTCTTTCAATCGGATCTAATAGTTTGATAATAAATAATTTGGGGAGATTCGGATGGCAGGCTGTCGTATTGGCGGCATCGAGTATTCTGGGCAGTATGTTAGCTTCATTTCTGGTGTTTCGTCTGTTTTTTAGGAAAGGAGGTAAAAAATGAAAGGGAGTTTGATTGTAGTGGCATTTTTCTGTATAGGTTGTGTAGTTGGGACTTTTAATGATTCCCAACTGGAAGTGCACAATCTTTCTATGTACGTGCTTTATGCCCTTATGCTACAGGTCGGTGTCAGTATTGGCAGTAATAAAAATCTGAAAGTATTGGTTAAAAGTTTGCGTTTCAATATGCTTCTGGTACCTTTGGCTACAATTGTAGGAACCTTGCTTTTTTCTGCTTTTGCCAGTTTGTTGTTGAGTCAGTGGAGTGTGTTCGATTGCATGGCAGTGGGGAGTGGTTTTGCCTATTATTCGCTTTCTTCCATTTTAATTACACAGTTCAAAGAACCTTCCCTCGGGTTACAGCTGGCAACCGAGCTTGGTACTATTGCCCTGTTGGCAAATATCTTTCGTGAAATGATGGCTTTACTCGGGGCACCGCTTATCCGGAAATATTTTGGAAAATTAGCACCTATTTCTGCTGCCGGAGTTAATTCGATGGATGTATTGTTGCCGTCTATCACTCTTTATTCCGGAAAGGAAATGATTCCTCTTGCTATCTTCCATGGAATTCTCATTGATATGAGTGTCCCCGTTTTCGTCTCTTTCTTTTGTAGCTTATAAGAAGGCACCGGGCGGATTCTAAACGGGGATTGGAAAATCTCTCTCTTATTTTTATGCCAGGCTGTTTGTGAAAGTTTCCCATTCTTCGCAAAGAGCTTGCATGGAGGGATAGAGGGCATTTGCTCCCGCATCTTGCAACACTTTATTGTTTAAGGGTCCGGTATTGACAGCTATTGTGAAGATCCCTGCGGCTACTCCTGCTTGTACTCCGAGTGGTGCATTTTCTATGACTACTGCTTCGTTTGCTTCGAATCCTCCTTTTTCAAGCGCCATCAGATAGGGTTCGGGGTTGGGCTTGCCATGCTTTACATCGAAAGCAGTCACCATCAGTTCGCGGTGAAACATGCCGGGGAAGTTATGTTCCAGACGATCGAGCAGGGAGCGCTGTCCGGATCCGGTGACCACCATCGGTGTCAGTCCGGCGTTTTTTATTTTTTGCAGTAGTTCCCAAGCACCGGGCATCGGTTCCGGTTCGGGGAATTTATTGAATTCTTCACTCTTCTCGTGGTAGATGTTCTCTATCTCTTCGGGCGTTGCTTCCCGTCCTAATTGGCGTTGGCTTACAATGTTGATAGTACCGGCTCCTGTACGCCCTTCGTGTAAATAGGCTTCTTCACGGCTGAGGTTAAGGCCGTGAGCTAACATCACTTTGTGCCAAGCTTCTGCATGATAGGGCATGGAGTTGAACAATACGCCGTCCATATCGAATAGTACGGCTTTTAAGTGTATTTCTTTTTGAAACATTGCTTTATGATATTGAGAATTTGTTTAGATTTTCTATAAAAACAGTCTTAGGCAAAAGTCAAACAGACTGTGATTTTTTGCACAAAGTTACGATTTTTTTGCTAATTCGGATATAATGTGTATTTTTGCGGTGTAAACAAGAGATTTGTAATACATGAAAAAGCAACTTCTTGCACCGTTGTTACTACTGCTTTTGGCTGCATGTTCCGGCTCGGCAGAAAGTCCTGTAATTGAAATTACGGGTTTCTTTATTGAAGGTGATACTAAAGATTATAGTGAAGATATGGCTTCCATACCTTCGTTAAAGGTGGGCGATGAGGTTACTGTCTCTCTGACACTGGATGGAAATGGAGAGGATCTGAATACATTTATCGTAAAAGAAGATCAGCAGCAATTGGGCATAAAAGATTTTGATTTGCCCAATGGGGTGTCTTCTGAGAAAAATTTCACAAGACCCGAAGAAGGTATTATCAAGTTTGAGGATGGCGTACGGAATACCGTATTGAAAGTGAAGATGCGTGTACAAACCGTGGCTGATGCCGATGCTATACTTTCTTTCTATCTTTCTTCGAAAGCGGAATGTGAAAGTGCGCAGGAAAAAATAGAATTGAAAACAGAAGATAAAGAGTGAGACAATCTCTGATCGGTATAAATCCAAATAATAAGGGGTGAAGCTTTCTAAGCTTCACCCCTTATTATTTGGATTTATCTTTGCTTACAGTTTGGCTTGTATTGCTTTCGATTCTTCTTCGTATCCCGGTTTGTTGAGCAAAGCAAACATATTCTTTTTGTATGCTTCTACACCTGGTTGGTTGAATGGATTGACACCTAACAAATAACCACTGATACCACAGGCTTTCTCAAAGAAATAAAGCAGACCGCCTATGCAATATTCGCTTAGTTCGGGAAGAACAATACGCATATTGGGTACGCCGCCATCCACATGGGCCAGTTGAGTTCCCAATTCCGCCATTTTGTTAACTTCGTCCACACGTTTGCCGGCCAAGAAGTTTAGCCCATCCAGATTTGCTTCATCCGAAGGTACTTCCAGTTTATGGTTTACCTTTTCCACAGAGATTACGGTTTCGAAAATCGTGCGTTCACCTTCTTGAATCCACTGTCCCATGGAATGAAGGTCGGTAGAAAAATCTACAGCAGCCGGGAATATACCTTTGTTGTCTTTTCCTTCGGATTCTCCGTATAGTTGCTTCCACCATTCACTTACATAATGCAGTTTCGGGTTGAAGTTCACCAGAATCTCGATTTTCTTTCCCTTTTTATACAGTTCATTGCGTGTAGCTGCATAAATAGCGGCAGGGTTTTCTGCGAAAGGAACGTTTGCGGCACAAGCTTTTTCCATATCGGCTGCACCGGCTACCAGTTTTTCAATGTCGAATCCGGCTACTGCAATGGGTAATAAACCTACCGGAGTAAGTACGGAAAAACGTCCTCCTACATTATCCGGGATGATGAATGATTTGTATCCTTCTTTGTCGGCAGTAACACGTGCTGCACCTTTCCGGGCATCGGTTACGGCTACGATTACTTTCTTGGCCATATCTCTGCCACGTTGATCTTCACATTGTTTTTTCAACAGGCGGAATGCAAGGGCAGTCTCGGTAGTAGTTCCGGATTTGGAGATATTGATAACACCGAATTTCTTGTCTTTCAGATACTCGGTGAGTTCGTATAGATAATCCTCGCCGATATTGTGTCCAGCGTAGATGATGACCGGTGCTGTTTTCTTATCCTGCAACCAAGTGAAACTGTTTGATAATGCTTCAATCACTGCACGTGCACCCAGATAACTTCCACCGATACCGGCTACGATAACTACTTCACAGTTATCACGAAGAACTTGTGCTGTGGCTTTAAGGTCGGCCAGATGTTCCGGAGTGATAGAAGAAGGCAGATGCAACCATCCCAGGAAATCGTTTCCTTTACCGGTACCGTTTTCCAATGCTTCCTGCGCTGCTTTCACTTGAGCGTCGTAAGCGAAAACAGTTTCTTTTGAGATGAATCCCAACGTTTTTTCAATGTTCAAACTAATCATAATATATAAGTTTTTAAAAAGTAGTCAAGTAGGTGAATGACTGAGTAGTCAAGTAGTTAAGTAGTCAAGTAGTAAGTAGGAGTTAGTCCAGTTTATTATTACTAAAGCCATTCTCTACTTACTACTTGACTACTTAACTACTGACTACTTAATTGCCATATTCCTCCATCGCATTCCTCATCTGAATGAATCAGTGAGTAGTTTTATTTCGATCATCGGTGATATGCGTTCATACAGGATATTGTAAACGGCATCGAGTATCGGCATATTAACATGATAATGCTTGTTGATTTCTTTGATACATTTTGTACCGTAGTATCCTTCCGCGATCATTTCCATCTCTATTTGTGCGCTTTTTACCGAATATCCTTTACCGATCATGGTACCGAATGTACGGTTTCGGCTAAAGTTGGAATATCCTGTTACCAATAGATCTCCCAAATAAACAGATTCATCTACGTTTCTGTTCAATGGATGTACGGTATCAAGAAAACGTCTCATTTCCTGTATTGCATTGGAGATGAGTACCGCCTGAAAGTTATCGCCATATTTCAAGCCACTGCAAATGCCAGCGGCAATGGCATATACGTTTTTCAAAACAGAACTGTATTCAATGCCTACTACATCATCGCTGACGGAAGTTTTGATAAAGCTGCTTCCCAGTCTGCGGGCAAAAATGCGGGCTTTGTCCTTGTCCGGACAAGCGATGGTGAGGTATGAAAGGCGTTCCAAAGCAACCTCTTCTGCATGACAGGGACCTGCCAATACTGCTATATTCTCTGGGGGGACACCATATTCTTTTGTGAAATATTCCGATACGATAAGATTATCGTCGGGTACAATTCCTTTGATAGCGGTGATAATGAATTTGTCTCGTATGCGTGTCTTCAGCTTTTTAAGATGAGCTTTTAAGTAGGGGGAAGGAGTGACGAAGACGAGCGTATCCGATTCCTTTACGATGTCGTTGATGTTCGAGCCGAAATTGATACGTTTCATGTCAAACTTTACACCTGTGAGGTAAGCCGGGTTGTGTCCTAAACGTTTGAAGTCGGCTATACGATCGTCACGACGCATATACCAATTGATGGAATCCTCTTGTGCGAGGAACATTTTGGCAATGGCTGTGGCCCAACTTCCGCCGCCCATTATCGCTATCTTACCGGGTAGTTTCATATATATGAAATTAAAGATTAAAAATTAAAAATTAAAGGGAGAAAGCGAGGGTCGCTCCTCCCAGATATTTAATTCTTAATTTCTCATTTTTAATTGATTTTCTGTATCCATTCGGTTACATCATTTACAGAAGGGTTGGTAAGTTCCAACTTATGCTTCTTATTAAGTCCGCAAATTTCTTGATGCAACTTTTGTGGGTTTACGTCTTTCATCTCCTCTACCAAGTTATAGCCGGCTTTCTGAATTACCGGAACCCAGTCTTCAGGGATGCCCAGTTCCGTATATTTGACAACAGCATCTTTTTTAACAACTTTTTCCGGGCGCATTTGCGGGAAGAACAATACTTCCTGAATCGTTGTTTCTCCGGTCATCAACATCGTCAGACGGTCCATACCGATGCCCATACCTGATGTCGGCGGCATACCATATTCCAATGCACGTATGAAGTCCTTGTCGATAATCATGGCTTCATCATCTCCTTTTTCGCTCAGGCGCATTTGTTCTTCAAAACGTTCCAGCTGGTCGATAGGATCATTTAATTCAGAGTAAGCATTACACAATTCTTTGCCGTTCACCATTAATTCAAAACGTTCGGTTAGTTCCGGATTATCCCGGTGGCGTTTGGTCAACGGTGACATTTCAATCGGATAATCGGTTATGAATGTCGGTTGTATATAATTGCCTTCACAGAATTCACCGAAGATTTCATCGATCAACTTGCCTTTACCCATGGTGTCGTCAATCTCCATATTCAGTTTCTGGCAGATTTCCCGTATTTCGCTTTCGCTTTTACCGTTCAGATCATATCCGGTAAACTCTTTGATGGAGTCGAGCATAGTGACGCGTTTGAACGGAGCTTTGAAACTGATGATGTTATCGCCTACTTTTACTTCGGTAGTACCGTTTACGTCCAGACAGATTTTTTCAATCATGTTTTCCGTAAATGTCATCATCCAGTTGTAATCTTTGTAAGCAACGTATATTTCCATACAGGTGAATTCGGGATTGTGTGTACGGTCCATGCCTTCGTTACGGAAGTTCTTTCCGATTTCGTATACACCTTCAAAGCCTCCTACGATCAGGCGTTTCAAGTATAGCTCACTGGCGATGCGCATGTATAATGGCATGTCGAGCGCATTGTGATGCGTAATGAACGGACGTGCGGCAGCACCACCGGGGATGGCCTGCAAAATCGGAGTTTCTACTTCGATGTATCCTTTCTCATTAAAATACTCACGCATGGAGTTGTATACTTTGGTGCGTTTGATGAAAATATCTTTGATACCTTCGTTTACGGCCAAATCAACATAACGCTGGCGGTAACGCAATTCGGGATCTTCAAAAGAATCGTATGCCACACCGTCTTTGTATTTTACAATTGGCAACGGCTTGATAGACTTTGACAATACGGTGAGTTTCTTGGCGTGAATACTGATTTCACCCATCTGCGTACGGAATACAAAGCCTTCGATGCCGATAAAATCACCTAAGTCGAGCAGGCGTTTGAATACAGTATTGTACATCTCTTTGTTTTCTTCCGGGCAGATATCGTCACGGGTGATATACACTTGGATACGTCCTTTGGAATCTTGTAATTCAATGAAAGATGCTTTACCCATAACGCGGCGGCTCATCATGCGTCCTGCTATGGATACCATGCGGGGTTCGTCTTCATCTTTGAATTCCTGTTTTATATCTGTAGAGAAAGCATTGGTTACATACTCTGCTGCGGGATAAGGTTCGATACCCATCGCGCGAAGCTCATTCAGACTGTTACGTCGGATGATTTCCTGTTCACTTAGTTCTAATAGGTTCATTTCGTTACGTATTAACTCAATATTTGGTGGCAAAAATACGAAACATTTTTAATATTACGGCATGAATAGCTCTCTAATTTGCCCAAAGGAGAGATTGGGACAGGTGAACGGTTGCTAATAAAGAGGAAATTTTAAAGCGGCTTTTCATTTGCCGGGTTCTCGGAAAAACACTAATTTTGCATCCTCAAAATAAAAAGGACGAGTATGACTACAGGACAGAAGACCCCCACGGCGTTGGGGACGGAAAAGATTGGAAAACTTTTGATACAATATGCGGTACCGGCTATCATTGCCATGACGGCATCTTCTCTTTATAATATGGTGGACAGTATTTTTATCGGGCATGGTGTGGGACGTATGGCAATTTCCGGTCTGGCATTGACTTTCCCATTGATGAATCTTGCCGCCGCATTCGGTTCATTGGTTGGAGTAGGAGCGGCCACATTGGTGTCTGTAAAACTCGGTCAGAAGGATTATGACACGGCTCAGCGTGTTCTTGGCAATGTTTTGGTACTGAATATTATTATCGGTTTGGCGTTTACTGTTCTTACGCTTCTATTTCTCGACCCTATTCTCTATTTCTTTGGCGGAAGTGAGGCTACTATCGGTTATGCCCGCGACTATATGGAAGTGATTTTGTTGGGTAATGTCGTTACCCATCTTTATCTGGGGCTGAATGCTGTGCTTCGTTCTGCCGGTCACCCTCAAAAAGCGATGTATGCGACGATTGCTACGGTGGTGATTAACACGATACTCGATCCGTTGTTTATTTTTGTCTTCGATTGGGGGATTCGCGGAGCGGCTATTGCCACCATTGTGGCACAGGTTATTGCGCTGATGTGGCAATTTAAATTATTCAGCAATAAAGAGGAACTGCTGCATTTCCATCGGGGAATCTTTCGTCTGAAACGTAAAATCGTGTTTGATTCATTGGCGATCGGTATGTCTCCTTTTTTAATGAATCTGGCTTCCTGCTTTATCGTGATTCTGATCAATCAAGGTTTAAAACGTTATGGAGGAGATCTTGCTATCGGTGCTTTTGGTATTGTCAACCGGCTCGTGTTCGTTTTTGTGATGATTGTGCTGGGGCTGAATCAGGGAATGCAGCCTATTGCCGGTTATAACTTTGGTGCCCGTCAGTATCCCCGTGTTACCCAAGTGTTGAAACTGACTATTATCGGGGCTACCATTGTTACTACTACCGGATTTTTATTGGGGGTATTTATTCCCGAATTGATTGTATCCATATTTACATCGGATGCGGAGTTGATACGCCTTTCGGCAGAAGGGTATCGCATTGTGGTGATGTTTTTCCCCATTGTCGGTTTTCAAATGGTTACGTCCAACTTCTTTCAAAGTATCGGTATGGCCGGTAAAGCTATATTCCTGTCACTTACCCGTCAGATGTTGTTTCTTGTTCCTTGTCTGCTCATCTTGCCTCATTTCTATGGGCAGACGGGAGTATGGGTCAGTATGCCGGCATCCGATCTGGCAGCAAGTATTGTTTCCGGTCTTATGCTTTGGTGGCAGTTTCGCCAGTTTCGTAAAATGACCAACGGGTAATGCCGGCCGTAGGCATTTGGCTTGAATCATTCATATACAGTAGCGAGTAGCGTTAAGTAGAAAGTAGCGTTAAGTAGAAAGTAGTGTTAAGTAGTAAGTGGTGTTAAGTAGTAAGTAGTCAAGTAGTAAGTAGTCAAGTAGTAAGTAGTCAAGTAGTAAGTAGTTAAGTAGAAATGATTTGTTTGATGTACTTTCCTTGACTACTTATTGACTATTTACTACTTGCTACTTAACTACTTAACTACTTACCTACTTATTTTTTTTATTTCTGCTCTTATTCTGCTCAGCGATTGTGGGGTTATCCATAAATAAGAGGCGATGTACTTTAGCGGAACGTATTGTAAAAGTTCCGGTGTTTCTTTTATCAGTGTAAGATATCGTTCTTTGGCTTTGGGACTGCCGGCACTGATGAGCCAGTTTTCTGTAGTCAATAATTGGTGTTCCATGAGTCGTCTGCCTAAATTGGCCAACCCTACGGATGTGGAATATAATTCATTTAATTTTGCACCGGAGATACAATAGGCAATGCTGTCGGACATTACCTCTATGCTGATCTGCGAATAAGAATTGTCTGCATATCCCCAGATGGAAAAAGCGGCTTCTCCCTCTGAAGCGAACCAGATAGTCGTATCTATCCCGTCTTTCAGATAATGTGCTCGCCAGATTCCCTTTTTAATAAGATATAAATTAGTATTTCTGGAACCTTCGCGAACAATCACCTCCTTCTTTTTGAAGTATACCTCTTTCATGTGGCTTAATAAAGTCACTACATCTGTTTCGGATAAATGGTATCTGATCCGGAATTTTTCTTTAAATGTGTCCATGCTGCAAAGATACATTTCCCCGGTGGGGTAGGAAACGATCTTTCAGGTAAATTATTACAATATAAATAAATGTTAGTAATTCTGCCAAAGGGACTGCCAGCCATATGCCTCTGACCCCTAAAAAATGAGGTAATACTGTGAATCCGATGAGCATAAATACCACACCGCGCAGCAAGGTGATAACAGTAGCCCGGTGTGCTTGTTCTATACTCTGATAATAGCCTATACTAACCATGTTGAAAGCAAAAAAGAGATATCCGATGGCGAAATACGGAATTCCTGCTACTGCAATGTCGTAAGCACCGTAGCTACGATCGATGAACAATGACACGATGTCCCGATTACATATTACTGTCAGAATGAAAAAACAGATTCCACAGACGAGAGCTGTTTTTATGGATAACCGGAAAGCTTGATGTACCCGATCCTTACTGCCGGCTCCAAAATTATAGCTGATGATAGGCTGTACCGATTGCGCTATGGCATTGTATACCATGAATATAATGGGAAAGAAATAACAGACAATGCTGAAAGCGGCTACTCCGTCTTCACCCAAATGACGGATAAATACATAATTGCCTAAAAACATCATACATGCTATCGAGGCTTCGCTTATGAAGGCCGAAGAACCCAGTTTTACCATATAACCGATGTTACGTAAAGTTAGGCGAATACTTTTAAGGCTTAGTTTGACAGGATGTAATCTAAATGATCGGGAAAAACACAACAGATAGATCAAGGTCATCAAGCCGCCTATCATCGTACCTATGCTTGTGGCAAAGGCTGCCCCCATCAATCCCCATCCGAAAATGAAGATGAAAATATAATCGAGTACGATATTGGCAATTGCTGCAATGGCATTGCACCACATGGCGTAATTCGGTGCGCCGTCAAGACGGACAAAGAACATTCCTGCATTGAGCAACAGGTAGAATACGAGAAATGGGACATACCAATTCATATATTCTGCAACCAACGGTAACAGCCGGTCCGAACTTCCCAATAATCTGCCGACAGGCTCTATCAGGAAGAAGCAAAAGGCAGATAGCAGGAATATCAGTAACGATGAAAAAACAAGCGCCTGCGTGATGTTGATACCGGCAACTTTTTGTTTCCCGTGCGATAAATGAATGGAAGCAACGACCGATGCTCCTACGCCGAACATCAATCCGATGCCGGTAGTGATCATAAACAGCGGTGCGGTAATGTTGACTGCTGCCAGCGCATCACTGCCTACCCCTTTACCTACGAATATACCGTCCGTTATTACAAATATAGCGGAGAAAACCATTCCCAATACTGTTGGAATCAATAATTTGCGAAACAGCTTGGAAATATTCATCGCTCCGAAGTCAATACTATCTTTCATTTCCATATTTTCTTTCTTTTTCATGTTGCAAAGATACGGCAGGAAATACAGGAAAAAATTACCAATTGGTAATAAATAATATGTCAATTAAATAATGTGCCAATGTACCGATTATTTGATATACCAACTAAGCCATGTGCTAATTAGCCCCTATAAAATATCAGTATAGCACAGCCAATTGGCACATTGGCATATTGGCACACCGACACATTATTTAATTGACATATTATTATTTCTTTTTTTCAGAAATAATCCGTATGTTTGCTTCAAAACTAATAAAAATGAAGTCTCTCCCCAACCTTCTCCATGGGAAAGGGAGTTAAGTTGGTTTTGTAACCGGTTAATAAACAACGGTATCTATCCCCCTCTCCCACGGAGAGGGTTGGGGAGAGGCTTCTAAACAAAATGTATTATGAACAGTAATTATGTTATTAATATCGGTCGTCAGTTGGGAAGCGGCGGAAAAGAAATAGGCGAGAAGTTGGCCGCCCGTTTGGGAATTGACTTTTATGATAAGGAACTGATAAATCTTGCGTCGGAAGAGAGCGGGCTGTGCAAGGAGTTTTTTGAAAAGGCTGATGAAAAAGCTTCTCAAGGTATTATAGGTGGCTTGTTTGGCATGCGTTTTCCTTTTATCAGTGATGGAGCTGTGCCTTGCACAAATTGCTTGAGTAATGATGCCCTTTTCAAAATCCAAAGCGATGTTATCCGTAATCTGGCTGCTACAAAATCCTGTTTGTTTGTAGGACGTTGTGCCGATTACATTCTGCGGGATCATCCGCGTTGTGTGAATATCTTCATATCCGCCTCAAAGGAAGATCGTATAGAACGTCTCCGGAACATGCATGGCATCAGTGAAGAAGACGCGGAAGGGATGATGGAAAAGGCGGATAAGAAACGTTCGGAATACTATAATTACTACAGCTATAAGACTTGGGGAGCGGCGGCTACTTATCATCTCTGTATCGACTCTTCTGCGTTGGGAATCGAAGGTACAGTGAGGTTTATAGAAGAGTTTGTAGTGAGAAAATTGGGATTATAAAATATTTGGCAGGTGTATGCTTTCTGAAAAAAGGAGCGTACACCTTTTTTAAAAGAAAACTTGGTTTGGCTGTCTTTTTGTTCTTATATTGTTCGTTTCTGTGACATGTACTTTTCAAATATAGATGTAATTAGAGAATAAACCGCATAATAAATTGAATAATATTTATTTCTTTATGCATATTGGGGCATTTTTGGGGATAAATATGTGGCTTTTCTCGGTAGGTTATTTCAATTATACCGGTGTGATAAATTCGGTTTCTCTACGAGGAACGACTCGAAACTCTACGAGAAACTATTAGAGACTCTACGGGAAAAATAAAATCTCCTTTAAAGATCGTTTTTGGAAGCTGACTGATGGTTTGCTTTTGATTGCTTTGGAATATTAAAAAGTGAGACGGATGCATGAATCAAGGCTCGTTTGTACGGTGATTTTTTTTAATGAAAGATATTTGTTTGCTATTTGTTTATAAACCGGATAATTTGATTTTATAAGTTTGGAAATGAAGGAGGTTTTAGAGAACATGGTTTAAAGAGTATGGATAGAACGAATTCTGCATGGGGTAGGAATATCTATTTGACATATTGATAAAATGAACTTTACTCGTTTCTCATAAAAATAATAAGAGCGTACATCTTGAACCGTTTCAAAGTGTACGCTCTTATTTTATAAAGAATGGAATGTGGGCGGTTAAGCTACATCATTAAAAGTAAGATCATTTGCCCGGCCAGAATACGCAGGAACATTGTCAACGGATATACGGTTGAGTATCCTACGGCTGGTGCGTCATTGTTTGAAGCCTGAGTAGAGTAAGCCAATGCAGGGGGATCGGTATTACTACCGGCGATAAGTCCCATCAGGGTAAAATAGTTCACCTTATAATACAGACGTGCAATTGCACCGATGATCAATAGTGGGATAACTGTGATGAGGAAACCGTAACCTACATACAACAAACCGTCTCCTTCGACTACTGTATGTACAAAGTTTGCTCCCGCCTCGATACCGACACTCGCAAGAAACAATACAATTCCTATTTCGCGCAACATCAGATTGGCACTCATTGTTGTGTAAGTTACCAAATGAAGTTTATATCCGAAACGTCCGATCAGGATGGCTACTACCAACGGGCCGCCTGCCAGACCTAATTTTACCGGAGTTGGCATGCCGGGGAAAGCAATAGGCAAACTGCCTAAAAAGATTCCTAAGAATATACCGACAAAGATAGTAACGATATTCGGGTGGTCAAGGCGTTTCAGAGAATTACCCAGTACATTGGCAACGCGTTCTACCGCATCCTGCTGGCCTACTACCATCACCCGGTCACCTACTTGCAGGGTCAGATGCGGGTCGGCAAACAGGTCCATTCCCGAACGGTTGACACGGGTGACATTAACACCAAACATGCCACGGAAGTGCATATCTCCCAACTTCTTTCCGTTAATTTCTGATTTGGTAATCAAGATACGGCGTGATACCATCGGCATATCCTGTTTTTCCCAATCCACTTGTACTTCTTTTCCTATGAAAGCGGTAATAGCTTCCGCGTCCTCTTCCGAACAGACGATGAATACTTGGTCGCCCATATGAAAGAGTGTCTCATGGTTGGGGATATTGACATGACCTTCGTGACGAATACGTGAACAAACAAAAGAGCGTCCTAAAAAGTCTTTTACTTGAACCAGGGTTTTGCCGTTGATCGATTCATTGCGTACCTCAAGGCTCATTAAATGCGGCTTGTGCTTCAGATGTTCCGCATCTTGATTTTTAAGCTCGTCTTCTTCTTTTGCCAAGTTGACACGGAAAATGTAACGGATGGCGATGATAGAACCGATAATGCCGACTACGCCTAACGGATAGGCACATGCATATCCCAGTGCAATCTGCGGTCCATTGTAGTTGAGCTGCGTCAATGCTTCCTGGGCGGCACCGAGTCCCGGTGTATTGGTAACGGCGCCATACAGGATACCGACCATCATCGGCAATTCAATACGTCCGTTGGCAAGGAAATAGATAGTCAATGCTACGGCGATGTTCAATACTACAATACCTACGGCGAGCAGATTGAGGGTCATCCCTCCTTTCTTGAACGAAGAGAAGAAGCTGGGCCCTACCTGAAGACCGATACAGAACACGAACAATATCAATCCGAACTCGCGGATGAAATGAAGAATGTGTGTGTCGCCGGTAAAACCGAAATGTCCCATCAGAATACCGGTGAACAGAACAAAGGTGACTCCCAATGACACTCCGAAGATTTTGATCTTACCTAAGAGCACCCCGGCAGCTATCACAAAAGCATAAAGAAAGACTATGTGTGCCACGGAGCTGGAGTCCCACAATAAACTTTGTATCCAATCCATAGTAGTTTTTTTATTAAAATTGCGACAAAATTAGCTATAACAACGGAGGTAATCAAATATTTTCTCTCTTTTATTTGTTGATGACACCCTGCTACCTCCCTGTGCGAATTTTCTCTAAAAAAAGTACCTCATTAGAACTATTTGCCTATCTTTGTCTCTCTAAAAGCAACACTTGGAAAGATTCATTAAGATAAAGATAATACTAATCTTATTTTAAATTTATAATAAACTATGGCAGACAGTAAAGAAAAACTCTTCTCGGATTTTTCTCCGGTATCTACAGAACAGTGGATGGAGAAAGTGACAGCCGACCTCAAGGGCGCTGATTTTGAGAAGAAACTCGTTTGGAAGACAAACGAAGGATTCAAGGTAAAACCTTTCTATCGGATGGAAGACCTTGAAGGACTGAAAACAACCGATGCGCTTCCCGGAGAATTTCCCTACCTGCGAGGAACCAAAAAGGACAATAACGAATGGTTCGTTCGTCAGGAAATTAAGGTGGAATGTCCGCAAGAGGCAAATGCCAAAGCATTGGATATATTGAATAAGGGAATCGATTCTCTTTCTTTCCATGTGAAAGCGAAAGAACTCAACGCGGAGTATATCGAAACTTTGCTGAATGATATCTGTGCGGAGTGTATAGAACTCAATTTCTCTACCTGTCAAGGTCATGTAGTAGAACTGGCAAATCTTCTGGTAGCTTATTTCCAGAAGAAAGATTATGATGTGAAGAAGCTACAGGGTTCTATCAACTTTGATTATTTTAATAAGATGTTGTCTCGTGGAAAGGAAAAAGGAGACATGATTCAGACAGCAAAAGCATTGCTCGAAGCGATCCAGCCACTGCCTTTCTACCGGGTATTGAATGTAAATGCGCTTTCATTGAATAATGCAGGTGCTTATATTTCCCAGGAATTGGGTTATGCGCTTGCCTGGGGTAATGAATACATGAACCAACTGACTGAAGCCGGATTGCCTGCCGCCCTGGTAGCGAAGAAGATAAAATTTAATTTCGGTATCAGTTCCAACTATTTCCTTGAAATTGCAAAATTCCGTGCAGCACGCATGTTGTGGGCAAATATCGTAGCATCCTACCATCCTGAATGTCTGCGTGACTGTGAAAATAAAGGTCCGAACGGAGAATGCCGTTGTGCTGCGAAGATGAGAATCCATGCGGAGACTTCCACTTTTAATCTGACCCTGTTTGATGCCCATGTTAATTTATTGCGTACACAAACCGAGGCTATGAGTGCCGCTTTGGGAGGCGTCGATTCGATGACCGTAGTACCGTTTGATAAGACTTATGAAACACCGGATGAATTCTCTGAACGTCTGGCTCGTAACCAGCAGTTATTGCTGAAAGAAGAATCACATTTCGACAAAGTGGTGGATCCGGCTGCCGGTTCATATTATATTGAAAACCTGACAGTATCTATCGCAAAACAAGCGTGGGAGCTTTTCTTGGCTGTTGAAGAAGAAGGCGGTTTCTACGCTGCCCTGAAAGCCGGTACAGTGCAGGCTGCTGTAAACGAAAGCAACAAAGCCCGTCACAAAGCAGTAGCCCAGCGCCGTGAAATATTGTTAGGTACCAACCAGTTTCCGAACTTTAATGAGAAAGCGGGCGACAAAAAACCGGTGGAGGCAAAATGTTGTTGTGGTGGACACAATACATGTGAAAAAGAGGTCGCTACTTTGAACTTTGACCGTGCTGCCAGCGAATTCGAAGCATTACGTCTTGAAACTGAAGCATCCGGTAAGCGTCCGAAAGCGTTCATGTTGACAATCGGTAATTTAGCTATGCGTCAGGCACGTGCACAGTATTCATGTAACTTCTTGGCTTGTGCCGGATATGAAGTAATCGATAATTTAGGTTTTAAAACCGTAGAAGAAGGTGTGGAGGCAGCAATGGCAGCCAAGGCTGACATCGTGGTACTTTGCTCCAGCGACGATGAATATGCCGAATACGCTGTTCCTGCATTTGAAGCGGTGAATGGCCGTGCAATGTTTATAGTTGCCGGTGCTCCTGCCTGTATGGACGAATTGAAAGCAGCCGGTATCGAGAATTTCATTCACGTACGTGTCAATGTACTTGATACTTTAAAGGAGTTTAATGCCAAATTACTAAAGTGATTTCAATCCTGAATCGTAAATCGCTAAATCGTAAATAAACAACATGAGAAAAGATTTCAAAAATTTAGATATATACGCAGCATTTCAGCCCGCTAATGGTGCTGAATGGCAAAAGGCAAACGGAATCGAAGCTAATTGGAAGACTCCGGAACATATCTGCGTGAAGCCTGTTTATACAAAAGAAGATCTGGAAGGAATGGAACATCTGGACTATGCGGCCGGTATTCCTCCTTATCTGCGCGGTCCGTATTCGGTGATGTATACGTTGCGTCCCTGGACAATCCGTCAGTATGCCGGATTTTCTACTGCCGAGGAGTCGAATGCTTTCTATCGTCGTAACTTGGCTTCCGGGCAGAAAGGTTTGTCTGTTGCGTTCGACTTGGCTACTCACCGTGGCTACGACCCCGATCACGAACGGGTAGTAGGCGATGTTGGTAAAGCCGGTGTGTCCATCTGTTCGCTTGAAAATATGAAAGTGCTGTTCGATGGCATTCCTTTGAATAAGATGTCGGTATCCATGACAATGAACGGCGCTGTACTTCCGGTGCTTGCTTTCTATATCAATGCGGGGCTTGAACAGGGAGCCAAACTGGAAGAAATGGCAGGGACTATTCAGAATGACATTCTGAAAGAGTTCATGGTGCGTAATACTTATATTTATCCGCCTGCATTCTCTATGAAGATTATCTCTGATATTTTTGAGTATACTTCACAGAAGATGCCAAAGTTCAACTCTATTTCTATTTCCGGTTATCATATGCAGGAAGCCGGTGCTACGGCCGATATCGAGTTGGCCTATACTTTAGCCGACGGTTTGGAATATCTTCGTGCGGGTGTGGCTGCCGGAATCGACATCGACGCTTTTGCCCCGCGTCTCTCTTTCTTCTGGGCTATCGGTACCAATCACTTTATGGAAATAGCCAAGATGCGCGCTGCCCGTATGCTATGGGCCAAGATCGTGAAACAGTTCAATCCGAAAAATCCGAAGTCATTGGCATTGCGTACTCACTCTCAGACATCAGGCTGGTCGCTGACAGAACAGGATCCGTTCAATAATGTGGGACGTACTTGTATCGAAGCAATGGCTGCCGCATTGGGACATACTCAATCATTGCATACGAATGCGCTTGACGAGGCCATCGCTTTGCCGACAGATTTTTCGGCACGTATTGCCCGTAATACTCAGATTTATATTCAGGAAGAGACGTATGTTTGTAAGAACGTTGATCCTTGGGGAGGTTCTTATTACGTGGAGAATCTGACGAATGAACTGGCTCACAGTGCTTGGGAACATATTCAGGAGATTGAAAAGTTAGGTGGCATGGCAAAGGCTATCGAAACCGGTATTCCTAAGATGCGTATCGAAGAAGCGGCTGCCCGTACGCAAGCCCGTATCGACTCCGGTTCGCAAACGATTGTGGGTGTGAACAAGTATCGTCTGGAAAAAGAAGCACCGATCGATATTTTAGAGATCGATAATACAGCCGTTCGTATTGAGCAGATTGAGAACTTGAAACGGTTGAAAGAGGGCCGGAATCAAGAAGAGGTTGACAAAGCGCTTGCCGCTATTACCAAGTGTGTGGAAACGAAAGAAGGTAACCTGCTCGAGTTGGCTGTAGAAGCCGCCCGTGTACGTGCCACATTAGGAGAAATCTCTTATGCTTGCGAGAAGATTGTAGGACGTTATAAAGCAGTAATCAGAACTATATCAGGCGTGTATTCATCAGAAAGTAAAAACGATAGCGACTTCAAACGTGCTTGTGAACTCACCGAGAAGTTTGCAAAGAAAGAGGGACGTCAACCTCGTATCATGATTGCGAAAATGGGACAGGACGGTCACGACCGTGGTGCCAAAGTGGTAGCAACCGGTTATGCCGACTGTGGCTTCGATGTGGATATGGGACCGTTGTTCCAGACTCCGGCCGAAGCTGCTCGTGAAGCCGTTGAGAATGACGTTCATGTAGTAGGTGTTTCTTCGCTGGCTGCCGGACACAAAACGCTGGTTCCACAGATCATTGAAGAATTGAAGAAGTTAGGACGTGAAGATATTGTAGTGATTGCCGGTGGTGTTATTCCGGCTCAGGATTACGATTTCCTTTATAAAGCGGGTGTGGCTGCTATCTTTGGTCCGGGTACTCCGGTTGCAAAGGCGGCTTGTCAGATTCTGGAAATCTTGATGGATGAGGAATAAAAGATATATCTTAATGTAGATAGGGTAGGAGTGGGATTGTGGGATATCCTGCTCCTATTTTTTTGTTTTCTTATGCGGGTTACTTCTTTGATTCCGATTTCCAGTGAGATCACTTCTGATTCATATAGTAGAAATCCCCTTACTTTATCCTTTGGACGTTTTAAGGATAAGAGTAAGGGGAAATTCTGATTACAGTCTGTAATTTGTAGATCAAATATAGGCTATTGTTCTCGTTTTGAGAATCCTATTTCTATTACTTTACAATTACTTTTGCATTGTCTTTTCCATTACGGACAATGTAGAAGCCGGCAGAAAGGGAAACAAACGATCCATTTGTAACTGCTTTCTTTATAATTAGACGGCCTTGTCCATCGTATATATCGGCTGTACAATCTTGTCCTTGAACCATAATACCTCCGGTTACACCGGTAAATGTTGTTTTCGGAACGTCTTGTACGTCTTTAACGGCAACATCTCCCGACTCAATTCTAAGGGTGAAATCGACAATAGCTCCTCCATTGCTTGCAATATGGTTTCCGGAAATGACACTTCCACAAGGAGCAAGGCTGTTCCAGTCAATTTTGAAACGGATGCGATAGTCGCCTGCTGAAAGATTTTCCGGCAGAATGAAACGTGGGAGAGCACCATTGGCTCCAACATTATTTTTTTTCTGGTCTCCTAAACTATTTGTGCCATCAGCACCTCCGTCTTCTGAATAGAATGTATATGATACTAATTCCCCTTCATTATTACCGTCTGCGTTGAGGGTGATGTCGAACTCTTTATCTTTATTATAATCTACATATACATAAGCATGCATCCATTCAAAGTTCCATACCGTACTCGGATTTAGCGTTGCGCCGGCTTTAGTGGAGATTATTTCATCTGTTTTGTCAACGTATACCGGACGGGGAGTTTTTGCAGTCTGAATCTGACTGCTTGTAAATTCATTGGTACCATCGGTAACAGATATAGAGGTCAGATAGCGGGTGTGGTTTGATTCATAATCCGGAGTACAATAGGCAGGATATGTGAATTCTGCTGTTGCAACTTTACTGTTGGTCATACCTTCTTTGATAGCTATTGCTTTGATGGTGACTGCCGAAGATACTAAAATCGGTTCTGTATAGACTTCCGACTGGGCATTAGGCATTGTTCCGTCCAATGTATAATAGATTACGGCATCCAGAGTGCTGCATGTGATTGTAACTTCAGATGTTTCTCCCTCTTCCAAACGCGCACCGGCCGGATCGAAAACAGGAGTTTCTACCTGTTCCAGAATTTCACCGGCAGGAGTGTATACATCTTGGCCATCAGTCAGCCATTCCAGAGAGAAATTCATAAAATAGAGTGAGCAGGCTCCTTCCGGATTTTCTTCTACATATGCTCCGATTGTACCGTCGGGAAGGATGGTGAGAGATGAATATACAGAGTTGTATGGGCATATGGATTTTACTGTCGGCCATGTTTCCCCTTCATCATAACTGATAAATATACTTACGTTCTGGCGTGAAGAAGAATTAGGAATGGAATGTAACAGACGGTCTTTATTGAAGCCTTGATCTGTTGCTGTATAGCGGATGATATCACCGTTGCAGGCATTGGTATTGATTTCGTTCCAGTTTGATTGGGCTCCCCAGGTTTCTCCACCGTCTGTAGAGATGCTGTAACCACGGTAACCGCTTTGACGAACGCTCATTAATACACGGCCATCATTGAGTTCTACCACTTTCGCTTCATCTCCATTGCTGAATGCACGTTCTGATACTGTCCAGGTAGCACCATTGTCGTCTGAATAAACGGCATAATTGTGTAACTGGTTTCCGGAGCCCATTGCTGCAACAAACATGATGCGTCCTGCGTGTTCTCCGCGAGTCAGACGTAAACCGTTTCCGGAACCGAAGAAAGAGTGGGTAAAGGCCTTGCGTTCTGCATTATCACAATTGCTTCCCCATAACAGATCTGTAACGTTTTTAGGCTCTTCCCAAGTACGTCCTTTATCATGACTGATAGTGATATACGACCATTGAGGGTCGGATGCGGAAGAGGCCCAAAGTCCGTTTCCACCAACGAATCCGCACACTACATCGCCGTTGGCTGCCTCAACGATGACTGCATCACCGTATCCTTTTTTATATCCTTTACCTTCAGCAATGGTTACAGGTTCACTCCAAGTGAGACCACCGTCGGTACTATAACGCGAAACGATGTCAATGTCTTCCGGAAGGTCTGTTTCGTTATATTTACGTTTGTCGGTAGTTGCTAATAATGTGCCGTCTGAAAGTTGAAGTAATGCCGGTATACGCCAGTTCTTTGAATCATAATCACCCGGGGCAAATACCAGGCGGCGTTTCAGCAATATTTCACGACTTCCGGTTGGAGCGGGATTTTCGATTTCGAAAGCTTGGCTTTCAGTGGTTATTTGATGCAGTTCTGCATCGATTTTTGAACCTTCGTTTGCTGTTTCCGATATTTCAGCGCATATCCACAAATAGCTTGTACCGGATTGGATGGTTGCATTTGTAAATTCGCATGTCATATCACCTTCAGCCGGAACAAATTCACCTAATAAAATGGCATCTTGGGCTGTGCGTTCATCGAATTTGTTTTCGGATGTTTTATAGATTTTTATTTTCGTGATATCTGCTAAATTGGTCGTTCCGTTTAAATTCATTTTCACAGAATGTAATGCCTGTGTAGCGTCTGTTCCTCCCATTGTTACAGTTGCTTTAAGGATCTGATCGTATGGATTTCCACGTCCGGTAAATTTGCTGTTCTGGGCAAGGGTTACCGAGGTGATTTCCGGAAGTTCGGTTGTAAAGCCGACTAATGTGCCGGTATGTCCGTTTCCGCTGATATCTGTTACTCTTAATCCTGTAATATTCTGAAAATCATAGGCTGCCACCAATCCGTCTGTCTCAGGGCCTACTTCGGCCGTTGCATCTGCAGTGATTTCCTCTGCCGAAAGAGCCCGTTTGTAGAAATGCAAACCGGCAATAGCACCGTTAAGGAAATAATTAGGTGTGTCTTCTTCAGAGAATCCGGCTCCGACAAGAACGTCATATGTATTAGTGCATTCCCAAGGAGCAATGGGCTTGATTCCGCTGTTGGCAACTGCTGTACCGTTGTGATATTCGTACATGATACCTGCTGTGCGATCAATGACGAAAGCGATGTGGTGCCATTCACCTGCATATCCGGGGATATTTGAATAGACAGATACGGAATTATTGTGGTCTCCTGTATTATTGGGACTATTCACAGCGAAAAATTGACTACTTATGCCATTTCCCCATAATTCATATCCCGATTTGATGGTGGCATTGTTTTTTACACGTTTCACGACGAAACGGGTATCTGCTTCTAAAACATTTCGTTTTACCCAGCATGAAACGGTAAATGATTCAGTAGTCGTTATGTTGAAATCGGCATGATGAGGAATCATCATATACTGATCGGAACCATTAAACTCAATAAAAGAGCTGGGGGCATTGTTTTCTGCCGTGGTTGATTGAGAATTAGTAGCAATACTACTTGTAGTCTGGTTATTGGCCAGGACTACTGGCAATAACGCTGTAAGCGCTGCCATAGTAAACAGTTTTTTTAAATTCATAATATTATATATTAAAGTTATAAAATAAATGACTATAGGTCATCTTGGACATACGTAACAGTCGTTCTCTATATTTTATAGGGTTGATATTTATAATACAGTTTATTGATGAGGGTTACTAAAACAAGAATAAAATTAAAAAGGTAGAATGTTGTTATTGAATACTTGTGTAGGGGATATTGAAGCCTCTCCCCAACCCTCTCCGTGGGAGAGGGCGTACAGATACTCTTGTTTATTAATTAGTTACAAAACCAACTTAGCTCCCTCTCCCACGGAGAGGGCTGGGGGAGAGGCTTCATTATCCACGCTTCAGATGTTAAAATCAGAGGTATATATTGTAAAAAACTCTACTGTTTCTCTTAAATAATGTTGTAAAACATACTTTTTTGCTTGGATTATTTGCAGATATCCTCGAAAGCCGTACATTTGCAATGTGTTTTTCATAGTATTAGATTTAAGGTTAACAAAGGTTGGAGCAAGGCGTTGCTCCTTTTTTTATGTCTATACCTCTCGTAACTTTCCCTGTTTTTGCTAACTTTGCATGATTTTAAAAACAAAAGAATGATAGTTTGTATTGCCGAAAAGCCCTCTGTGGCACGTGATATTGCTGATATTTTAGGAGCCAGAACCCGGAAAGAAGGGTATATCGAAGGAAACGGATACCAAGTGACTTGGACGTTCGGCCATCTTTGCACTTTGAAAGAACCGCATGAATATACCCCCGGATGGAAATCATGGAGCTTGGGTAGTCTCCCTATGATTCCTCCGCGTTTTGGCATAAAACTGATAGAGAATCCTACTTATGAGAAGCAGTTCCATATCATCGAAGGATTGATGCAACAGGCTGATGAGATCATAAATTGTGGTGATGCCGGGCAGGAAGGGGAATTGATTCAGCGCTGGGTGATGCAAAAGGCCGGAGCACGTTGTCCGGTGAAACGTCTCTGGATCTCTTCATTGACAGAAGAAGCTATTAAAGAGGGTTTTGCGAAGTTGAAAGATCAATCGGACTTCCAGTCGTTGTACGAAGCCGGGCTTTCCAGGGCAATGGGAGATTGGTTGTTGGGGATGAATGCTACCCGTTTGTATACTATTAAGTACGGGCAGAACAAGCAAGTTCTTTCTATCGGCCGTGTACAGACTCCTACGCTGGCATTGATCGTCAACCGGCAGTTGGAGATTGAAAACTTCAAGCCGGAGCCTTATTGGGAATTGAAAACGGTCTATCGTGAAACTACATTCTCGGCGACGAAAGGAAAATTCACTTCCAAAGAGGAGGGACTGGAGTTTCTGGAAACGGTAAAACAATCGGATTTTGTGGTGACGGATGTTTCGGCAAAGAAAGGGGTGGAGTATGCACCCCGTCTGTTCGACCTTACTTCACTACAGGTGGAATGCAATAAAAAGTTTGCTTATTCCGCTGATGAGACTCTGAAACTGATCCAGTCGCTTTATGAAAAGAAAGTGACTACCTATCCGCGTGTCGATACGACTTTCCTTAGTGATGATATTTATCCGAAGTGTCCGGCTATTCTGAAAGGGCTGAGGGATTATGAAGTTTTGACTGCACCGTTGGACGGTGCCAAGCTTCCAAAATCCAAAAAAGTATTCGACAGTTCGAAAGTGACCGATCACCACGCTATTATTCCGACCGGAGTATATCCGCAAAATCTGACGGATATGGAACGCCGGGTGTTCGATTTGATTGCCCGCCGTTTTATTGCGGTATTCTATCCCGATTGCAAGGTGTCTACTACCACCGTATTGGGAGAAGTGGATAAGATCGAGTTTAAGGTGACCGGTAAACAGATTCTTGAACCGGGTTGGCGGGTTGTTTTTGCCAAAGAACAGGTTGAGGAGAAAGAGGGGGATGAAGAGCGGGTATTGCCGGTTTTCGTGAAGGGAGAGAGCGGGCCGCATGTGCCGGATTTGAATGAGAAGTGGACACAACCTCCGAAACCCTATACGGAAGCTACCCTGCTTCGTGCCATGGAGACTGCCGGTAAATTGGTGGATAACGACGAGTTGCGCGATGCTTTGAAAGAAAATGGTATTGGCCGTCCGTCAACGCGCGCTGCCATTATCGAGACCCTGTTCAAGCGAAACTATATCCGTAAGGAGAAAAAGAATCTGATAGCTACCCCTACGGGTGTGGAACTGATACAACTTATCCATGAGGAACTCCTGAAATCTGCCGAATTGACCGGTATATGGGAGAAGAAACTTCGTGAGATTGAAAAAAGAACTTATGATGCCCGGCAGTTTCTGGAAGAATTGAAACAGATGGTTTCGGAGATTGTGACAAGTGTATTGTCTGATAATACCAACCGTCGCATTACCATACAGGAAGCTGCGGCACAAATAGTAGAAGAAAAGCCGAAGAAAGAGCCCAAAAAACGTACCCGCAAACCGGCTGCTCCAAAAGAAAAGAAGCAGGAAGAGAAGAGTGCGGAAAAGGTAGTTGAAGGATCCGGAAAGGAGGGAGTGCCAGTTACCGGTGAGACGGATCTCTTGGTCGGTCAGCCTTGCCCGGTGTGCGGTAAAGGCACTATTATCAAGGGGAAGGCGGCTTATGGTTGTTCTGAATGGAAGAATGGATGTACTTTTAGAAGGGCATTCGATTGAGATAGCTTTACAATTACTTGGGAGTTTTGCACGTTTCATGGGTGTGAGACGTGCGTCTCGCAACTGTGTGACGATCGTTTCATAATTGTGAAACATGCGTCTCTTAATTGTGAAACGCTTTGAAGAAAGGAGCGAATACGGAAAACATCCGGCAGGTATACCGAATGATCACATCGTTATAGCAAAAGATGATAACCGTTTACAATAAACCTCTCTTTTTTCTGTTTATATACTAAGATTATGTGCCGCAAACTTATCTATATACTTCTACTTTTCCTGCTGGCTTCCTGTGGTGCAGGACGCAGTTTGAAGAGAGCCGAGCAAAGTTATGCCCGCGGCGAATACTTTGATGCAGCCAAATATTATCGGAAAGCCTATGCGGCCACTCCCCCGAAGCAACGGAAACAGCGTGGAGAGATCGCTTATAAGATGGCCGGCTGTTATCGTCTCATCAATTATAATGTGCGTGCCAAAGGGGCTTACATGAATGCCATCCGTTATCACTATCCGGATTCGGTAACCCATTTCTATCTGGCAGAGAGTTTGCGGAAGAATGGCGAGTATAAACCGGCTATTGCCTCCTATAAAACCTATCTCCAATATCGTCCTAATGATACATTGGCGTTGAATGGCTTGCAATCCTGCACTTTGGCACAGGAATGGAAGGAGCACCCTACACGACATATAGTGAAACGGGAAGCCGTTTTCTTCTCCCGGCGCAGCGATTATTCCCCGATGTATGCCGGAGACGATACGGATATCATCTATTTTACTTCCACCCGGAATGAGGCAAAAGGGAATGATCTGAACGGTATCACCGGTATGAAAAGTGCCGATATATTCTCTTCCAAACGTGATGAGAAGAAAAACTGGCAAAAGCCCGAACCGTTGGAGTCGGAAGTGAACAGCGAGTTTGAAGATGGTGCCTGTTCTTTCTCGGCGGATGGTAAAACCATGTATTTTACCCGTTGCCGGACATCGCCCGAGGCACCTGTGTATGCCGAGATATTTGCTTCCGCACGTACCGGCGCCAATTGGGGGACACCGACTAAATGTGCCATTCTGAATGATTCTCTTTCTTCAGTGGCTCATCCTGCCATGTCTCCGGCGGGAGATTTTCTTTATTTTGTATCCGATATGCCCGGCGGATTCGGCGGACTTGATTTGTGGCGCATCAATGTAGTGAAGGACGGTTTCGGATATGTGGATAATCTGGGGCCTGATATCAATACGGCCGGTGACGAGATGTTTCCTACGTTCGGCCCTAAGGGGGAGTTATACTTTTCTTCGAACGGGCATCCCGGTATGGGAGGGCTCGATATATTCTGTGCAGTGCTCGACTCTGTATCCGGGCGGTGGAAAGTGGAAAATATGCGTTCGCCTATTAATTCTGCCGGAGATGATTTCGGTATGACTTATGAGCCGGGGCGGCAGCGTGGTTTTTTCTCTTCCAACCGGGGAGATGCGCGCGGATGGGATCATATTTATAGCTTTGAATTGCCGGAAGTGAATCATACTCTTACCGGCTGGGTATATGATAAAGAAGGCGATGCCCTGCCGGAAGCTATGGTAACCATAGTCGGTGACGACGGTACTTATCTGAAAATAGATGTGAAGAGAGACGGGTCATTCGTTCAACGTCTCAATTCCGGACAGCATTATGTAATGTTGGCCTCTTGCCGTGGTTATCTGAACGGGAAACAGGAACTTGTAACGGATACGGCCCAAGTTGACCGCAGTTATGAGGTTGAATTCCCATTGGCCTCCATTACCCGTCCGGTGCTAATCGAGAATATTTTCTATGAATTCGACCGGGCAGACCTTACCCCTGCATCGACTACTGCGCTTGACGAACTGATCGCTTTGTTGAACGATAACCCGAATGTAACCATCGAGCTTGCTGCTCATTGTGACTATAAAGGAAATGACGCTTACAATGAGCGTCTTTCGCAGAGACGTGCGGAATCGGTTGTTCGCTATTTGATTAAAGGAGGTATTTCCGAAGATCGCCTTACGGCAAAAGGATACGGAGAGAGCAAACCGAAAGTTGTGAATAAGTCGGTGCTGAAGACAGCTCCTTTCTTGAAAGAGGGGAATGTGCTGACAGAGGAATTCATTAAGACACTTACTCCGGAGCAGCAGGAAATATGTAATGCGATTAACCGCCGTACCGAGTTCCAAGTATTGCGTACCACCTACGGATTGTATAAATAAAACTATCTTTTCGAAAACTTGTTCTTCCTTCCATTTGTTCTTATTAAAGATAACGTTAATTCGATATAAGGAATCATGCTGCATCGTTTCTCCTCCTTTCCGGAAAGAGGGAAAGCCATGCGGGATAAGAGTTATGTCGGACTCAGGTTAAAGATTTAATAAAGATAGTAAAGTGATGAAGAAATCAAAAAAAGGAATGGCGGCCTTGATGGCGCTTGCTGCTGCATTTTTAATGTTTGCACAGAAGTCCGAAGCATGTACACGTGCGGTGTATCTTGGGCCGGATAATATGGTGATAACCGGGCGTACAATGGATTGGAAAGAAGATATCATGTCCAGTCTTTATTTGTTTCCACGTGGTGTAAAGCGGGTCAGTTATGATAAGGGAGAGGTGGTGAACTGGACTTCCAAATATGGAAGTATTGTTGCTTCTGCCTATGATCTCGGTATTTGTGACGGAATGAATGAGAAAGGACTCGTAGCAAGTCTGCTTTTCTTGCCGGAATCAATTTATACGCGTCCGAATGATACACGTCCGGTGATGGGAATCGGGATCTGGACTCAATATGTGCTTGATAATTTTGCTACAGTGAGTGAGGCTGTGGCAGAATTGAAAAAAGAAACTTTCCGTATCGATGCACCTCATCTGCCCAATGGAGCGGCTTCAACGTTGCACATGGCAATTACCGATGAAACGGGTAATACGGCTGTTTTAGAGTATATCGACGGAAATCTGATTATTCACGAAGGTAAACAATATCAAGTGATGACTAATTCACCACGTTATGATCTTCAGTTGGCTGTGAATGATTATTGGAAGGAAGTGGGTGGTCTGCAAATGTTGCCCGGTACCAATCGTTCGAGCGACCGTTTTGTGCGTGCTTCATTTTATGTACATGCCATACCGCAGACTGCCGATCCGAAAATAGCAGTCCCCAGTGTACTGAGCATAATGCGGAATGTATCTGTGCCATTCGGTATTTCTACTCCGGATAAGCCACATATCTCGTCTACCCGTTGGCGTTCTGTTTCCGACCAAAAGGATCGGGTCTATTACTTTGAGTCGACATTGACTCCCAATCTTTTTTGGATTGATTTAAAGAAGGTAGACTTTAGTCCGAAAGTTGGTGTGAAGAAGTTAACACTGACTAATGGCGAAATTTATGCCGGTGAAGCGAATAAGGATTTTAAGGAAAGCAAAGGCTTTAATTTCCTGTTCAGACTTCCGTAGACAGGGAGTAGTTGATAGTTAGTAGTTGGTAGTTAGTAGTAAGTAGTTAGTAGTAGGCTGCGCTATATGCCGCATGGAACTTCTAGCTCCTAACTCCTAACTACCAACTCCTCACTCCTCACTATTTTCCGTATTCCTTATAAAATTCTACTACCGCTTCGATTCCTTTTCGGAAGATATCCAATGAGAAATTTTCATTGGGAGAATGGATGGCATCTGATTCCAAACCAAATCCCATTAATACGGTTTTGATTCCCAATACCTGTTCAAAAGTAGAGATGATAGGAATGCTTCCTCCACGGCGTACTGCTAACGGTTTCTTGCCGAATGCAACTTCGAATCCCTTTTCAGCAGCTTGGTAAGCCGGAAGGGAAATCGGACATACATATCCTTGTCCGCCATGCATCGGAGTCACTTTAACTTGTACTGTTTCCGGGGCAATGGAACGGATGTAATCTGCAAACAGTTCTGATATTTTATGATGATCCTGGTGGGGAACTAACCGGCAGGATACTTTGGCAAATGCTTTCGAAGGAAGAACTGTTTTGGAGCCTTCACCCGTATATCCTCCCCATATACCGCAAACATCGAATGACGGACGGCAGCTATTACGTTCGAGGGTGCTGTATCCTTTTTCACCGAATAATTCTTTCACCCCGATAGCAGCTTTATATTTCTCTTCATTGAATGGGATGTGTGCAATCATTTCCCGTTCTGCTTGAGGTACTTCCTCCACATCGTCATAGAAACCGGGGGCAGTGATACGACCGTCGGCATCTATCACTTTGCTTATCATGCTACAGAGCACATTGACAGGATTGGCTACCGCACCACCAAAATGTCCGGAATGAAGGTCGCGGTTTGGTCCGGTCACCTCTATTTCCCAATAAGCCAGTCCACGTAGGCCGGTGGTTAATGAGGGCAGGTCGGCGCCCAGCATACTGGTATCCGATACCAATATGATATCTGCTTTCAGTAGTTCTTTGTGCTCTTCACAGAAGGCTTCAAGACTGGGTGAACCAATTTCTTCTTCCCCTTCGAAAATGAATTTCACATTGTTTCTTAATAAGTCGTTTTTGACCAGATATTCAAAAGCTTTCACTTGAATAAATGCCTGCCCTTTGTCGTCATCCGCGCCACGTGCCCAGATATGTCCGTCGCGTACTTCAGGCTCAAACGGTTTACTTTTCCACAATTCTAAAGGTTCGGCCGGCATCACATCATAGTGGGCATATACAAGCACTGTTTTTGCATTCGGGTCTACAATTTTTTGTCCGAATACGATCGGGTTTCCTTGAGAAGGCATTACGATAGCTTCATCAGCCCCCGCCTCCAGTAACAATTGTGTCCAACGTTGTGCACATGCCAGCATATCATCATGGTGCTCCGGTAGTGCACTGATACTTGGGATACGGATGAGGCTGAACAAATCTTCCATCATCTTCGGTTCGTTTACTGCAATATAATCTTTAATATAAGCCATTTTTTAGTAGTTAGTAGTTAGTAGCTGGAATTGGTAGTTGGTGGTTAGTAGTTAGTAGCTGGTAGTCAGTAGCTGGTAGTCAGTAGTTGGTCTTCAAACAACACGCTGCATAGATTCTAACTACCAGCTCCTAACTCCTAAATTTGTGTCATTCTATCCAATAAGTAATAATCGAGTATTGTCATGGCAGCCATTGCTTCCACGATAGGAACGGCACGTGGTAAAACGCAGGGATCATGCCGTCCGCGTGCTTTCAGAGTGGTGTCGATACCATCGATGTTTACGGTTTCCTGTTCCATAAGCACAGTAGCTACCGGTTTAAATGCGACACGGAAAAAAATATCTTGTCCATTACTAATACCACCCTGGATTCCTCCTGAGTGGTTAGTACGCGTTTCGATGCGTCCGTTATGATTGTAGAATACATCGTTTTGTTCTGATCCTTTTTGTTTTAAGCCTTTGAAACCGTCTCCATATTCAAACGCTTTGGCTGCATTAATACTCAGCATGGCATTACCCAATGCCGCGTGCAGCTTACCGAACACCGGTTGTCCCAGTCCGATGGGGCATCCTTTGATAACACAAGTCAGTACTCCGCCAATGGTATCGCCTTCTCCTTTTATTTTATAGATAAGATCCTGCATCTCTTTTGCTTTTTCCGGATCCGGACAACGTACCGGATTGGTTTCAATCAAGTCCAGATCGTAATCTGTATAATTCCCTTCCAACTTGATAGGGCCTACTTGTGATGTATAAGCCGTGATATGAATTCCTAATTGGTTTAATGCTAATTTGGCCAAGGCACCGGCTACAACGCGTGAAATCGTTTCGCGGGCCGATGAGCGTCCGCCGCCGCGATGATCCCGGATGCCATACTTCACCTTATAAGTATAGTCCGCATGTGACGGGCGATATACATTTTCCAGATTGTTGTAATCGTTGGAATGCTGGTTTTCGTTCCATACGATAAAGCCGATAGGGCAACCGGTCGATTTTCCTTCAAAGATACCCGACAGGAATTCCACCTTGTCCGCTTCTTTACGCGAGGTAGTGATAACCGATTGTCCGGGACGACGACGGTCGAGTTCCTTCTGTACGAACTCTTCATCGATCCTGATACCTGCCGGAAAACCGTCTATAACTCCACCGATACCTTTTCCATGTGACTCTCCAAAACTGGTTAGCCTGAATATATTTCCAAATGAATTAAACATGATGTTGTGTGATTTAAGAAATTGTATATTGCAAATATAACAATTTATCCGACACTAAAGTTATTACCTTTGCTTTTATTTATCGCTGTTCCGATATTGTTGCGGACTCATACCTGTCAGGCGTTTGAAATATTTTCCAAAGAAAGATACGTTCGGGAAATTCAGAGATTCTGCAATTTCGTGTATCGGTATGTTAGTCGATTTCAATTGTGCTTTGGCATCTACTATGACAACTTCCGAGATAATATCCATAACAGTCTTGCCTGTAACATGTTTTACAGTGTTACTCAAGTGAGTAGGCGTTATATTCATTTGTTTTGCGTAATATGTAATATTTCGTTCTTGAGTATAATGCTGGATAACCAGATGACCAAATGTTTTACATATTTCCTCACTTCTGCTTGAACCTGTTTCGCTTCGGATGGGTTGTTCATGATACATATCACTCAACCTATATAGAATGGAAAGAAGCATGCATTTTAAAATTTCAGGATTGTAAGGAGACCGTTTTTTATAATATACTTTCATCATGAGCCAAAAAAACTCTTCGTAGATAGAGGCAAACTCTTCAGGCAGTGACAAAACCGGATGGCTCTTTGTAATATAAATTAGGTCGATAATAGACTTGTTTTTGTTTAACCCATTGATAAATTCAGAAGAAAATACCATGAAATAAAGTTTTAGATCTCCTTCTATTTTGTTTATCTGGATGATACTTCCTGGTGAAAGGGTTACGAAATCATTCTTCTTTATGGTATACTCGGACAAATTAATACTTGCCTCAATGCTACCATTCATGCACAATACAAATATTTCAGCCTTAAGTCTACACGGATATCGTGTGTATAAGTTCAATATATTAAGATCAATATCGGCATTACTACCTATAACAAAATCTTCTGTTATGTCTATTTTAGGTAATTCTTGTTCCATAATCTTTTGGTTTATTGATGCACAAATATAGGTATATTTTTATAAATAGACTACATTACTTGAGTTATAGAACATAAAAGAAGAAAGATATATTTCCATATACTAATGATTTATAGTTTAAAAAAGAAGGGATACTTTAGTAATAGGATATAAATTAGTAGAAATAGACCTTGTTTAAAAATGGAAACTGTTGTTACTTTGCAGCGTTTTTAATCAATAATGAAAGAATATGAATAAAAGAAGATTACTTTTTGTTGTTGTTTCTGTCTTTCTTTGTGCATTCCAGAGCATTTATGCCGGGAATAAAGACTTGACAAACTGGATAGATGGCGGTAAGGACTATGGAAATAAGTATGCTTATGACACAGGATGGTATGATGCTACTGCTTCAGAATATACGATTTCTACTCCGGCAGAAATGGGGGCTTTTGCGGTAGCAAGTGCAACTGATGCATTCGAAGGTAAAACAGTGAAATTAGCAGCAGACCTTGACATGTCGAAATATGGATGGGTGTCTCTCGGTGCAGCAGGCTTTAAAGGTACATTTGATGGTATGGGACATACCATTACTGCTATGTCGTATAAAGATGAAAGCCAGGCTAAGGCTTGGGGGTTATTTCATACGATCGATGGAGGTACTGTTAAAAATATCGTAATAACCGGAAGTACTTTTGCTAATGAAAAATCGGGTACCAGCTGCCCTTCTGTAGGAGGTATTGCTTCTATCTTAAAAGGGAGTGGTGTAATATCTAATTGCGGATTTTCGGGGACTGTGCATCTTCCGTTTGATAAAGGAGCTGATAATTTGGCTAAGCAAAATGGTTTGGTAGGCGGACTTGTCGGTGTTATCGAATCGGGTACGGTTGTCAATAGCTATGTGATAAATAATGAACCTACTCTTCCTGCTTCCAATGATACCATTTATGGAAATATTGCGGGAAAATCTAATGGAACGATTTCCAATTGTTATTATTTGGAAAATGAAATTTATTTGGGAGCAGTAAATTCAAATCAGGAACAAGGAATTCAAGAGCAAGTGCAGGCAAAAGCGGTTGCAAGCTTTGCTTCTGGTGAAGTGGCTTATTTACTGAATGCAGCTGATGGCAATGCAGGAACTTGGGGACAAGGTGAGAGTATGCCAGTATTTGCTGGAGAAAATATTTCTGCTGTTTACAAAATAAGTTATCCGGAAAAACAGGAATATGGAGTTGTGAATGGTCCGGAGTACGCTTCTGCAGGCGAAACTGTGACTTTGACATCTACAGTGGAAGACGGTTATCTTATTAAAGATTTGGCTGTAACTGGTACAAAATTAGTGAATTATTCTACTTTTGTAATGCCTGCCAGCGACGTGAATGTTACATATTCAGTTGAAGCATTCTCTTCCAGTAGTATTGTAGCTTTCCCGGCTGAAGATATAAAAGGTGCTTCGTTCGTTGCAAAATGGAACAAGGTGGATGGAGCGACCGGTTATAAGATCACAGTGAAAAAAGAAGGTGTTGTCTTGGATGCTTACAATGCACTTGCTGTAGGAGATGTTACTTCTGTTATTGTAGAAGGGTTGAGACAAAATACGACTTATACTTATACTGTACAATCTGTAAAAGGTGAAACAACTTCTTTGGCTTCAAATGAAATAGTTGTGACTACGGGTGAAGTGTCTGCAAAAGTGGTTTCGGTAGATGGACGGGAAGTTTTGGTTGCTTGGGAAGTTGTTGAAGGTGCTGATCATTATGGCGCTACCATTACCGGTAAGTCGGGTCTGGTTAGCAGTGTGGAAACAACTGATTGTGAATACTTGTTTAGAGGATTGGATATTTCTGTAACTTATACTCTTGTTGTTGTCGCTTACAATCAGGAAGGTGATGCTATAACTACTTCTTTGCCGGTTGCGGTAACTACTGGAGTAGATTATGGAACTCAGTTAACAAATAGTACTTTTGAAGCTTGGGAAAAAGAAGGGGATGAAGCCGAACCTGTAGGATGGAACTCATTTATGAGTGGTGGTGGTAGTTTGGCTGGATTTACGAAGAATGTGCATATGGAGAAATCTGAGATTGTGCGTCCGGGAAGTAATGGCAGTCAGAGCGTTCGTATTTGGACGAAAGCCGTATTCGGAGTTCCTGCTAATGGTAATTTGACTTGCGGTAAAATCAATTCCGGTAGTATGGTAGCAACTGATCAGGCCAATCATAACAGAACTATAATGGAGGAACCGGAGTTTAATCAACCATTGAATGGTGCTCGCCCAGATTCGTTAACTGTATGGGTGAATTTCTCTTATAGCGGCAGTACTGCATGGACGGCTCGTGTGGCAGCTACGATACACGATGCGTATAATTATGCTGATCCGTCTGCAACATTAGATTCTTTGCACGCTGTGGCAAAAGCGGAGATGAATTATCCGGCTGTGTCTCCGAGTGGTGGCTGGCAACGTCTTTCTATTCCTTTTGATTATGAATTGAAAAATTTTGATGCTTTCTATGAGAAGATGAATAATAGTCAATATTGGAAAGACTCATTGAAAGTAGATAAGTTTGAAAGACCGACTTCTGCTGATTATATGTTGGTTACATTTGCCACAAATTCAACTCCGGGTAAAGGAACAGATGGAGATCAGGTATTGATTGATGATATGTTGCTTATCTATAAACCGGTCTTGAAATTAACGAAGAGTGTTTATCAACCGGGAGAAAAGATAACTGTTGATTATACTTTGGTGGGTACAATGTCTCCTTCCAATATAGATAAGAAGGCTAATGTCGTTTCATTGGAATTGTCTGATGCAACAGGAAGCTTTGCAAATCCGAAAGTTCTGACTGAAATTGTAACAGATAAGAGCGGGCAACTTATTGCTGATATAGAAGAGGATTTGATGGCTGGCAATTATAAAGTTCGTGTGGTTACTACCAACTATCCGATGGTATCTGAAGAGTTTTGTGTTGCTACCGGAGTACCTGCAGTGAATGTGGCAGCTGCTACTGATATTGAAGGAAGTGCATTTGTTGCTAACTGGGAAGTACCTTCCGTAGAACCGACAAAATATTTGTTAACTGTTAAGCAGGGCGATATTATTGTTGGGGAATACAATGATAAAGAAGTAGGAAATGTGACAAGCTACAATGTAGAAGGTTTGACGGAAAATACCACTTATACTTATGTAGTGAAGGCTGTTTATGATAAGGTAACATCAGGTGCTTCACAAGCTATTGAGGTGGTTACTGTTCCTGTTATAAAAGGAGCGGTTGCTACGGACATTGAAGAAAATGCATTTGTTGCTAATTGGGAAGCTCCTGTTTCAATACAACCTACTAACTATTTACTGACAGTGAAAGAAGGGGATGCTGTGGTAGAAGCTTATGTGGAGAAAGAGGTTGGAACTGTTCTAAATTGTAAGGTAGAAGGTCTTAAAAAGAATACAGTTTATACATATACCGTAAAAGCCGTTTATGGTAAGAATGTAGCGAAAGCTTCCGAACCGATTGAAGTGAGAACTTTAGTCGCTACAACGAAAGCATTAGCCGCAACAGATATTGAGGAAAATGCCTTTGTTGCTAATTGGGAAGTTCCCGTTTCTATGGAACCGACAAACTATCTTTTAACGGTGAAAGAGGGTGATGAAGTCGTAGAGGGATATAAAGATTTAAATGTTGCTGCTGTAACAAGCTATAAGGTAGAAGGCTTGAAAGTAAATACGGCTTATACTTATACTGTGAAAGCTGTTTACGGTGAACTTATATCTAAGGTTTCTAATGAGATAACTGTTACTACATTGGTACCTGCAGTGAAAGCATTGGATGCAACTGAAATCGAAGAGAATGCATTTGTTGCTAATTGGACAGCTCCTGATTCTATGGAACCAACCCAATATCTTCTTACAGTGAAAGAAGGTGATGCCGCAGTAGAAGGATACAATGACTTGGAAGTTGGAACTGTAGTAACTTATAAAGTAGAAAACTTGAAAGTAAATACGGCTTATACTTATACAGTAAAAGCTGTTTATGGTGAACAGGTTTCGAAAGAATCTAATAGAGTTGAAGTTACCACTTTGGTGCCTGCTGTAAAAGCATTGGCTGCAACAGAAATAAATATTACAACTTTTGTAGCTAATTGGGAAACTCCTGCTTCTATGGAGCCTACCAACTACTTGCTCACAGTGAAAGAAGACGATGCTATCGTAGAAGGATATAATGATTTAGAGGTTGGAATAGTAACAAGTTATAAAGTTGAAGGTCTGAAATCGAATACTGCTTATACGTATACGGTCAAGGCAGTTTATAATGATAAACTTTCGTTAGCTTCCGAAGCAATAGAAGTGACTACTCTAAAAGCTGTAGGTATTGGAAATATGACGGCAAACAATGCGATTTCCGTTTATCCGAATCCGGCAGTTGAATCTCTTTATATTGATGGAGTAACCGAGAATAGCGAATATGTAATTTATGATATATCCGGTAAAGCTATTGATGAAGGAACTCTTTTAATTAATAAAGTAGATGTTAGTAGTCTTAAGACGGGTATGTATTTTATTGAAACAGAATCAGGTAAAACTAAATTTATTAAAAAATAAAGTAGAAAACTGATTTAGAATCTATATTATAAAAGAAAAATTCCCTCAAGTGCATTTCATTTTTGCACTTGAGGGATATTTTTTGTTGTAATGTATTGAAACCATTCGTTCCATATGGATGAAACTATTCGTTTCTACTATACGGAACCATTAGTTTCATCGTATTGCAACTAATAGTTTCATTACTGCAGAACTGATATGAAAGTTATTGGTAATATTAAATATATGTTTTTAAATCAGATAATATTCTGATAAAGATCGTAGCTGCGAATAGATATATCTCGATAGGGATAATTTGACCACTAATAACAACACTTATGGGAAATGCAAGGAGAGACAAGCAAGTGAGGCTTAGCCATATTTTTATCCATTTGGCAGTACTGTTTCTTTTGAAGACGAATGCCAACATTAAATTAGTAGGTAATGCCCATAAAATGTTGCAATTACTGTTTACTAATTCTATTTCTGAAGTAATGATGAGGCTGATCAAGAGACATCCGAATATTCCACTGAGAAAAAATAACAATCTGTCAAACCATATATATTGTTTTCCTTTTTTTAATTGTAAATAAGAGAGGATGCATGCAATCAATAGCAGTAGAGAAAAAAAACTTTGTGTAATGGCAGTATTGGGTGCTTGTTTGAATACGGTAGGAGAACAAATCTTGTGCGAAGCCATGAGTATTGGTTCATTATTCTGACGTACTTCTTTCAAGAGCTCTATTAGACCGCCAGGATTGAAGGCTGCTTGGTATAAACTTATTGGATCGTCTGCTTTAGGACCGATCACAACGTTAAATAATAGATGTAACCAGCTATTTTGTAATGGATCTGATTGCTCGATGTCTCGATAAGTCTGATTGATGTTATTCACTTGAAAAGCATCCTTATCCCATTTACATTGTTTGAATAACACGTCTCTTAACTGTGTGCTACAATTGTTTGTTGGAACTTTGAATTTGTAAAAGCGATCTCCACTAATGAGGATTCGGTTTAATTCTTCCCATAGGCTTTGTTTTTGTTCTTTGCTGATATTTAAATAGTATTCATTAATGCCTCTTCCATCGTTTTTATATCGATCGGCGAATTTCTTAAAAGGTTCTCCATCCAGATATGATATAACTGTTCCTTGGAGGATTTTGTACGCGAAGAAAGACTGTTTATCTGAATATGATCCGAAATTAAAGATTACATCTATATTTAAAGTGGCATCTTGAATGCGTAGTGCACTATGTCCAAAACCTCCTTCGTAATCCGGAGTAGCCGAACAGGTAATAACAGAAACAAAAGCTTTTTCAGAAAGCTGTGGGAGCGATATTGACTGGGCGGATAGAATAATAGGAAGGATGGCCAAAGTAAAGAAAAGGGCCTTGAAGAGAGTGCTTTTGTATGACATATCTATTCTTAATTGTGGATGATTATAAAAGTCAAACTCCATCTACAGATTGTAATTATAATCTGTGATGGAGCTTGATTTGGGAATGATTGTGAAATTTATTTTTTTATGAATTTCACCGTGTTATCTCCTATTTTGATCAGATATATACCTCTTTGTAAAGCTGTTACATTGATCTCTTTGGTATTTAAGATACCTGATAGAGTTTGTACACCGGTTATGTTATAAATGTTATATTTTTGATTTTCTGCTCCTTCTACGATAAGCGCATCTATTTCAGCATTGTAATACACAACTGGTTTTTCTGTAGTAGTGCTTTGTATTCCGCTTCCACTTGTTTGGGTTCCTTCAAATGTAACGTCGACTATTAATTGTGCGGGGTATGTCGTCTCTACAACAAGAATCAATGATATCTCTTTATCTACTATTGTGGATCTGTTTAGATCTACACTAACTTCACCGATAGGGTCCGGTAAATTGACTTTAACATCTTCTTTGGGAAGAAGGACGATTGTATTTCCGTCTTTCTGTAATTCTACACTTGGGATTATGATATCTCCGAGTTCTATGGTTGAACCCCCGACAGAAAACTTAAAATTTCTGATTTCTAATCTGATATGATTATCATCTTCTGCTATGATATAAATGTCTTCCGTACTGTCCCCTGCGGGCATTCCTCCTACTTTTACCCCCAATGTACCATTGTACGTACCAGCAGCTTCCTGGCTTTGTGCATAACTAAGATTAGGCATTACGATTGCAATAAAAGCAATCATTACTTTAAGTAATTTTTGTTTCATAATAATTCTTTTTAAACGTTTATGTTTAGAACACATAGGCGAATCCTAAGTTCGCATATATCGGATACATATCAAATGTGATAGTATCGAAATCTTTTTTAAAAATAGACATCATTCCCCATGTCACATTCCCAGTTACGTTCAAATGCGAAAATGCTCTCCATTGGGCTCCTAATTGTAGTCCCCACTGGAAAGAACGTAGGTCATTATTGAAATCATAGGTAGCGGATAGAACATTAACTTTCTCACCTGTAGGATCTACATCTCTGATATAGCCGTCATAAGCAGTTCCGAAGAATTCTCCGGAAGTAAGATAAGAAAACCAAGGACCTAACTCTAATTCCCATCGTTTACTGACTTTATAAATAGCCAGAACTGGAATTGTCAGTAAAGATTGTTTTACGGTAGTAGTTACTCCACCAGTCCATTGTCCTTCCATTTCCCCTCCGTCACTGGCTATCATTTTCATATGATAGTTTTTTACGGTAGCATCGGTTTTCATACCTTTTGTTTCTAAACGTATTCCGGTACTTATTCCCCATTTATTATTAAATGTCTTTACGACGTCTCCTTCAATAGAAAAGGCTGTTGTAGGATTATAACTGTTAATTTTTCTGATTTCTGCCGGTAGGGGCAGGGGAGAAGTGCCTCCAATGTTAAATCCGGCTTTTAATCGATATTCTAATCCTTTAGTCAACGATTTTAATATACTCTGGTTTCTTTCCTCTTGTGCTTGTACTATTGTTGTATAGCAACCGATACTAAGCAGAAGTAACAAGGAAATTATCTTTTTATTCATTTTATATTTGTATTATTCGTTATCACCTTCAAGTATTAATTTGGCTTCATCTATGATCAGTGTACTACCTACGGCACCTTCAAAATAAGCTCCGTTCCGGCTCGATGAAAATACTACTGCCATATAATATTCCCCTTTTGATAACTTTTCACGATCAGGGTCTTTGCGATAGACAAAAGGAATATATAAATTTTTATATTCTTTACTTGGCTCAGGAGCATTTACTCGCGCAATACCTATAATACAATCTTCATTGAAATTGATAGAGCCGTCCAGCTTTTTACCATCTACTGACTCATAAAGTATGGCATATAAATCAAAAACATCGGTTTTGTTTTCAATGACATTTTGATCTTTATCTGTGAACTCTTTTCCCGGTGTATACTGATACCATACAGAAAATGCTATCGGTTTACGATTGAAAGCCATTGGCATACCGAATTGAGTTGCTTCCAGAGGCTTAGGTATAGCTATTTGTGTATCGAATGAACCTATGAAAAGATTTCCGGCGGCAATAGGCATACCTACCATTACTCCAAAAGCACCAGTAGTCTTAGTTTCGAGTTTCACACCTTTTCCTATATAACCTTTATCGTATGAAACGGTGGGATGTGTAAAAGGGTCATCGCTTCCTATAATTGCGTATACGGGATTTGCTGTTGCCCATATTGGTTGTTCCTGTCCGGCATCGGTTATTTCATAAAATTCATACCATTTTTTACCATTGGTTCCTTCTTTGATTCTCCAATGCTCAAAACTGAATTGAGGTTTTACATTAGTGGTATCCACAAATACTTTATACTCCTTTTGCCATAGTCCGTCTTGAGAGGTGACAATGTAAGTTTGAGGTTCAGAGAAGTCTCGTACCGTACCATTCGGTGGATAAATAGTGGCTCCTTCAGTTAAAGAGAAAGAAGGCGCTATCTGTTTGATACCATCTTTTATATTTGAATAAGCCATAAGTATAACACTGTTATTTGTTATGGTAGGATCTGATTTTAAAATGCTGGGATCGGGCAGTACACATGATATAATATCTGCTTCTGCATTGGGTGCTTCGTCTTGGATACAAGAACCGAGGCATAAACTAATGCATATACTCGTTATTATTGTTTTTAATTTCATTATATTTTATTGGTTATGAATTTATTAAGATGGAATATTCGTAAAAAACTGTGGTGCAAAGTTAAGTTTAAAATTCTACTTATCAAATCTTGGTTTGTCTTTTTATGTTCTTTTTATACTATTTCTTTAAAAGTGGAGACTGAAAATCAATATAATAGGTCTATTTTTAAAATTTAGTGTTCCAATCCTAAAGTAATATGATTCTGATCGAATGATTCTACTTTCATCAATTCTTTATTTTTCTCGGTATTTCTGAACTAATTAGAGTTTATTGAGTTTTTATTAATGAAATAATTGAAGTAGCTTTTTATATTCTAAATGTTAAATTATCTATGGAATATTGAATAAATTTGAGATTTATAATGGAATATTTTGTATTGAAAAACTGGCAAAATTGTTGAGTGGTTTTAATCATATTCTGCTTATAAAATCTGAAACTTTAGTGTATATAAAGAGTATATTCATTACATTTGTAGCAATTAATATAGCAAAGTCATGATTGAATCGGAAAGGAAACAGATAATCGATTTGGTGAGGCGTGAGGTGATTCCGGCTATTGGCTGTACAGAACCTATTGCGGTAGCGTTGTGTGTGGCAAAAACTGTAGAAACACTGGGAACGAAGCCGGAGAATATAAAAGTGTTTTTGAGTGCCAACATTTTGAAAAATGCAATGGGGGTAGGTATTCCTGGAACGGGGATGATCGGTTTGCCTATCGCTGTGGCCTTGGGGGCTATTATCGGAAAGTCGGAGTATCAGCTTGAAGTATTAAAGGATAGTACACCGGAGGCTGTAAAGTTGGGAAAACAGTATATAAATGAGAAGCGTGTCTGTATTTCGTTGAAAGAAGGTATTGCGGAAAAACTTTATATTGAAGTGCTTTGCGAAGCAGAAGGGAAAGTAGCTACGGCAATTATTGCCGGTGGGCATACCACCTTTATATATATAGCACGCGGTGAAGAAATATTGTTTAGTAAACAACCTGTCGGAACAGAAGAACAGGACGAGCAGAACTTGGACCTGAACTTAAAGAAAGTTTATGATTTTGCTTTAACCGCCCCGTTGGAGGAGATCCGTTTTATTCTTGAGACAGCCCGGTTGAACAAAGCTGCTGCCGAGAGCTCTTTTCAGGGAGATTACGGGCATGCTTTGGGAAAGGTACTTCGTGGACGGTATGAGCATCAGATAATGGGTGACAGTGTCTTTTCTCATATTCTTTCTTATACTTCGGCAGCTTGTGATGCCCGTATGGCAGGAGCTATGATTCCGGTAATGAGCAATTCGGGTAGTGGTAACCAGGGAATATCAGCAACTTTACCTGTTCTGATTTTTGCAGAAGAGAATGGCAAATCGGAAGAGGAACTTATCCGCGCCTTAATGTTAAGCCATCTCACGGTGATTTACATAAAACAGAGTCTGGGGCGTTTATCCGCGCTCTGTGGTTGTGTAGTAGCAGCTACCGGTTCGAGCTGTGGCATTACGTGGCTGATGGGAGGAAACTATGAACAAGTTGCTTATGCAGTACAAAATATGATCGCCAATTTGACGGGAATGATTTGTGACGGTGCAAAGCCCAGTTGTTCATTGAAAGTAACGACCGGTGTTTCTACCGCAGTTCTTTCAGCCGTAATGGCCATGGAAAATCGATGTGTGACATCTGTGGAAGGGATTATCGATGAGGATGTCGATCAAAGTATCCGTAACTTGACCCGTATCGGTTCGCAAAGTATGAATGAGACGGACAGGGTGGTATTGGATATTATGACTCACAAACGCTGTTAGCCAAAAGCTTGTTTTAGTTGAAAGTTGAAAATTGAAAGTTGAAAGTTACTATGCAGCATGATAGCGCAGCTAACTTTCAACTTTCAATTTTCAACTTTCAACTATTAATGGCATCCGCAGCCTTCGCCGCATTCATGGTCACCGCAGTCGCTGCCACAATCACCACAACCGCAGCTGCAACCGCCGCCCATCATGTTTACGATTTCCTGTATTTCTTCGTTGGTGGCCGGACGGCTTTCAATTACTTCACCGACAAAAGTCAGATCAGCACCTGCCAACGGGTGGTTCATGTCAACTACTACTACATCGGGTTTCACTTCCACTACTGTTCCGTTCATGCGACGGCCCTCGGAATCCATTAAAGGTACTACATTACCTGCAAAGATACGTTCGTTATCGAATTTGCCGTCGATTTCGAAAATATGTTTGGGTAAATCCAGTACATGTTCTTCGTTGTACTCGCCATAAGCATCCTGAGATGAAATGGTGAAGTCGAATTTATCTCCTTTATTAAGTGGGGCTATCTGGCTTTCAAAAGCTTCGAGTGTAGTACCCAAGCCGGAAATGAATTGGAATGGATGCTCTGCTTTGGCTTCTTCTACTAAATCTTTTTCTCCATCTTCTGTAGTGTACAGTTTATACGCTACGGTGATGTACTTGTTTTCTGCTGTTTCCATTTATTTTTGTATATAGTTAGTAATTGCGGATATCCGCGTAGCTGCAAAGATACGAATAATTTATTAGGCAGTCAGAATACACTATGTAAATTTCAGATTATTAAGCGCTTTTATCACAATCCGGTTGCACTTGAAAAATGGTTCCTTTTAGAACTATAAAGTGATAAAATTAGATATAAAACCCCTCTTTTCTTACGATTATTCAATTTTAGGTGATTTTTTTCTTCAATTTGTTTGGATATAATAAAAAAGCCCTTACCTTTGCAGCACAATTAACAGAAGAAATAAGATATGAATACTCATACATCTATTAACCTGGCAGTCCTGCATATTATTCGCGTCGTGGTGGTCACATCAAGAGCGTGAGAAAGGTTGTGTATGTATTCGTACCATAAAATGAAATAATTAGAGCCTTTCTCACTATCGTGGGGAAGGCTCTTTAATTAAAAAGAAATCAGGAAATGAAAAAGCAATTACGCAGTTCATTCAGTACGCAAGGCCGCCGCATGGCAGGTGCCCGCGCTTTATGGGGGGCCAACGGTATGAAAAAAGAACAGATGGGGAAGCCCATTATCGCTATCGTGAATTCGTTTACGCAGTTTGTTCCCGGACATGTACATTTACATAAAATAGGACAATTGGTGAAAGCGGAGATTGAAAAATTAGGCTGTTTTGCTGCGGAATTCAATACGATTGCTATTGATGACGGTATTGCCATGGGCCATGACGGTATGCTCTATTCGCTTCCTTCCCGTGATATTATAGCAGATAGCGTAGAGTATATGGTGAATGCCCACAAGGCGGATGCAATGGTGTGTATCAGCAATTGCGATAAAATTACTCCGGGAATGCTGATGGCTGCCATGCGATTGAACATCCCTACCGTATTTGTATCGGGGGGGCCGATGGAGGCCGGTGAATGGAACGGTCAGCATCTTGATTTAATCGATGCTATGATCAAATCGGCCGATGACAGTGTAAGTGATAGCGATGTGGCTGATATAGAAAGAAATGCTTGTCCTACTTGTGGTTGTTGTTCGGGTATGTTTACGGCAAACTCGATGAACTGTCTGAATGAAGCCATCGGGTTGGCGCTTCCCGGCAACGGAACGATTGTAGCTACTCATGAGAACCGTACCGAGCTCTTCAAGGACGCTGCTAAACTGATTGTGGAGAATGCTTTTAAATATTACGAAGAAGGAGACGAGAGTGTATTGCCCCGGAGTATCGCTACCCGTGAGGCTTTCTTGAATGCCATGACACTCGATATCGCTATGGGAGGATCTACGAATACGGTTCTTCATCTGTTGGCCGTTGCCCATGAGGCGGAAGTCGATTTTAAGATGGATGATATCGATATGTTGTCCCGTAAAAGTCCTTGTCTGTGTAAAGTGGCTCCTAATACGCAGAAATATCACATTCAGGACGTGAACCGTGCAGGAGGTATTATAGCCATTATGAACGAGTTGGCAAAAGGAGGGCTCGTAGATACGACTGTCCGTCGGGTGGATGGTATGACATTGGCCGGGGCGATCGATAAGTTCTGCATTACCAGTCCGAATGTTTGTGAGAAAGCGTTGAAAAAATATGCAAGTGCGGCAGCCGGAAAATTCAATCTCGTATTGGGCTCTCAGGATGCTTATTATAAGGAGCTCGACACGGACCGTGCCGGCGGATGTATCCGTGATTTGGAACACGCTTATAGCAAAGACGGCGGATTGGCTGTCTTGAAAGGAAATATAGCTCAAGACGGTTGTGTTGTGAAGACAGCCGGTGTAGACGAGAGTATCTGGAAATTTACCGGTCCGGCCAAAGTTTTCGATTCGCAAGAAGCTGCTTGTGAAGGTATTTTAGGTGGAAAAGTGGTCAGTGGCGATGTGGTCGTCATTACGAATGAGGGGCCCAAGGGTGGTCCGGGAATGCAGGAAATGTTGTATCCCACCTCTTATATTAAGTCCAGACATTTAGGAAAAGAGTGTGCGTTGATTACTGATGGCCGTTTTAGTGGCGGAACGTCGGGATTGAGTATCGGACACATTTCTCCGGAGGCTGCGGCCGGTGGGAATATCGGTAAGATACAAGACGGAGACTGGATTGAAATAAACATTCCTGAGCGTACTATCAATGTGAAACTGACTGATGAAGAACTGGCTGCGCGTCCGATGGCTCCGGTAACTCGGGAACGGTTTGTTCCGAAGAGTCTGAAAGCTTATGCCAGCATGGTGAGCTCTGCTGATAAGGGAGCGGTGAGAATGATTTAGAATTATGAATTTGATTTATGGATTATGAAAGACTTAATTTCGGGCGCAGAAGCATTGATGCGTTCTCTTGAATATCAGGGAGTAGAGACCATTTTTGGGTATCCGGGAGGTTCTATCATGCCGGTATTCGATGCTCTGTATGATCATCGGGATACGTTGAATCATATATTGGTTCGGCACGAACAGGGGGCAGCTCATGCGGCACAAGGTTTTGCACGCTCATCGGGTGAAGTGGGAGTCTGCCTCGTTACGAGTGGTCCCGGAGCTACCAATACGATAACAGGTATTGCCGATGCGATGATCGACAGTACTCCTATTGTAGTGATAGCAGGACAGGTAGGTACTGCATTTTTGGGAACGGATGCTTTTCAGGAAGTCGATCTTGTCGGTATTACCCAGCCTATTACGAAGTGGAGTTATCAGATCCGGCGTGCGGAAGATGTACCTTGGGCGGTAGCCCGCGCATTTTATATCGCAAAAAGCGGGCGTCCCGGTCCGGTAGTGCTCGATTTTGCTAAGAATGCACAAGTAGAGAAAGCCGGATATGTTCCGACGAAGTTAGATTATATCCGTAGCTATGTTCCTGTGCCCGATACAGACCCGGAGGCAGTGAGAATTGCTGCCGAGTTGATAAATAATGCGGAACGTCCGTTGGTACTGGTAGGCCAGGGGGTAGAATTGGGAAATGCCCAACAAGAGTTGCGCAATTTCATCGAGAAGGCGGGAATACCTGTCGGATGTACTTTGTTAGGATTGTCGGCATTGCCAACGGATCATCCTTTGAATAAGGGTATGTTGGGGATGCATGGCAACTTAGGGCCGAATATTAATACGAATAAATGTGATGTTCTTATTGCGGTGGGTATGCGTTTTGATGACCGGGTAACGGGAAATCTGGCTACCTATGCCAAGCAGGCAAAGGTCATTCATTTTGATATCGATCCGGCGGAAGTGAATAAGAATGTGCATGCAGACATAGCCGTGCTGGGTGATTGCAAAGAGACTTTGGTTGCCGTGACAGAGCTACTGCAAGCCAATACACATACCGAATGGCTGGAAAGCTTTACGGATTATGAACGGATGGAAGAGGAGAAGGTGATTCGTCCGGAACTGCATCCGATGTCCGATACACTCACTATGGGCGAAGTAGTACGCGCGGTGAGTGAAGCTACTCATAATGAAGCTATTTTAGTGACGGACGTCGGTCAGAATCAGATGATGTCTGCCCGCTATTTTAAATATAGCAAAGAGCGCAGTATCATCACTTCCGGTGGTTTAGGAACGATGGGGTTCGGACTGCCTGCCGCTATCGGTGCGACTTTCGGGCGTCCCGATCGCACTGTCTGTGTTTTTATGGGTGATGGCGGACTTCAGATGAATATCCAGGAATTGGGTACTATTATGGAACAGAAAGCTCCCGTGAAGATTATTGTGCTGAATAATAACTTTTTGGGGAATGTACGCCAATGGCAGGCGATGTTTTTCAATCGCAAATACTCTTTCACTCCGATGATGAATCCGGATTATATGAAGATTGCTTCTGCTTATGATATTCCGTCCCGGCGTGTGATGGCCCGTGAAGAACTGTCGGAAGCCATTGCGGAGATGATTAAGACGGAGGGTCCTTATCTGTTGGAGGCTTGTGTGATTGAAGAGGGAAATGTGTTGCCAATGACACCTCCGGGCGGCTCGGTGAATCAGATGTTGCTGGAATGCTGAGGGAGATTCGAGAGGGGAGAAGGTGAATAAAAAAATGGAAAGTTATGAGTGATAAGACATTATATACACTGATTGTACATTCGGAGAATATAGCAGGATTGCTGAATCAGATAACGGCTGTATTTACTCGCAGGCAGATTAATATAGAGAGCTTGAACGTGTCGGCATCTTCTATTAAGGGAGTACATAAATATACGATTACGGCATGGACGGATAAGGATACGATTGAAAAGGTGGTGAAGCAGATCGAGAAAAAGATCGATGTATTGCAAGCGCATTATTTCACGGACGATGAGATTTATTTCCATGAAATTGCCCTATATAAAGTATCCAGTCCGGAGTTTCAGGCCAATCCGGAGGCTTCTCGGATTATACGCAGGTACAATGCACGTATCGTCGAGGTAAACCCGGTGTTTGCTATTGTCGAAAAGAATGGGATGAGTGAAGAAATTACAGCTCTTTACAGTGAACTGCGCCGACTGAATTGTGTTTTACAATTTGTTCGTTCGGGACGTGTGGCCATTACTACCAGTTGTTTTGAACGGGTGAATGAATTCCTTGCCGACCGGGAAACGCGTTATAATCAAAGTAAGAAACAACAGGAAAATGAGTGAAAATAATAAGATAGGAACTTACAGATTTGTTGCAGAACCGTTTCATGTAGATTTTAACGGACGTCTGACGATGGGGGTATTGGGTAATCATCTGTTGAACTGTGCGGGCTTTCATGCCAGTGACCGTGGTTTTGGGATTGCAACCCTGAATGAGGATAATTATACTTGGGTACTTTCGCGTCTGGCCATCGAGTTGGATGAAATGCCTTACCAGTATGAGGAATTCAGCGTTCAGACATGGGTGGAGAATGTGTACCGTCTTTTTACAGATCGTAACTTTGCAGTGATCAATAAAGATGGGAAAAAGATAGGATATGCCCGTTCCGTATGGGCAATGATTAATTTGAATACCCGTAAACCGGCCGATTTGCTGACATTGCACGGAGGGAGTATCGTTGATTATGTCTGTGACGAACCTTGTCCGATTGAAAAGCCGTCGCGTATTAAAGTGACTACAAAAGAACCTGTGGCGACGATTACTGCCAAATATAGCGATATCGATATAAACGGACATGTAAACAGTATCCGTTATATTGAGCATATTCTGGATTTGTTTCCTATAGAACTTTATAAAACAAAGCATATTCGCCGGTTTGAAATGGCTTATGTGGCCGAGAGTTACTATGGCGATCAATTATCTTTCTTTCAGGAAGAGGTTTTGGAGAATGAATATCACATAGAGGTAAAAAAGAACGGCGAAGAGGTGGTTTGCCGTTCGAAGGTATTATTTGAATAAGATAAAATTAGATTGTATAATAAACAGGTGGCTATGCCACCATTTAAAAATTAAAAACAAAAATGGCACAAATGAATTTTGGCGGTGTTATGGAAAATGTAGTAACCCGCGAAGAATTTCCGTTGGAAAAAGCTCGTGAAGTATTAAAAGATGAAACAATTGCCGTAATCGGTTATGGTGTACAGGGCCCCGGTCAGTCACTGAATCTGCGTGATAATGGTTTCAACGTGATTGTCGGACAGCGTAAAGGTGGTAAGACTTGGGAGAAAGCGGTAGCTGACGGTTGGGTGCCGGGCGAAACTTTGTTTGATATAGACGAAGCATGCCAGCGTGGAACCATTATCCAATATCTGCTTTCGGATGCGGCTCAGATCGAGGTATGGCCTACCGTGAAGAAGAATCTTACTCCGGGCAAAGCTCTTTATTTCTCTCATGGTTTCGGCATTACTTATAAAGAACGTACCGGTATCATTCCTCCTGCTGATGTGGATGTAATCCTTGTTGCTCCGAAGGGATCGGGTACTTCATTGCGTACTATGTTCCTCGAAGGCCGTGGATTGAATTCATCTTACGCTATCTTCCAAGACGCTACCGGCCGTGCTTATGATCGTGTGATCGCTTTGGGTATTGGCGTAGGTTCGGGCTATCTGTTCGAAACGACATTCAAACGTGAAGTTTATTCTGACTTGACCGGAGAACGTGGTTCATTGATGGGTGCTATTCAAGGTTTGTTGCTGGCGCAATATGAAACATTGCGTGAGAACGGTCATACACCTTCTGAAGCATTCAATGAAACAGTAGAAGAGTTGACTCAGTCTCTGATGCCTTTGTTTGCAAAGAATGGTATGGACTGGATGTATGCTAACTGTTCCACTACTGCTCAGCGTGGTGCGCTCGATTGGATGGGCCCGTTCCATGATGCCATCAAACCGGTGATGCAGCAATTATATGAGAGTGTAAAAACCGGTAACGAAGCACAAATCTCTATTGACAGCAATTCTCAACCGGATTATCGTGAAAAACTGAATGAAGAACTTCGTCAGTTACGTGAGAGCGAAATGTGGCAGACTGCTGTGACGGTTCGCAAACTTCGTCCGGAAAACAATTAAAATAATGATAAGTGATAAGTGATTAATGGCTGCGCTATAATCCGCATGGCACTAATCACTTATCGCTAATCGCTCATTATTCATCACTTATCATTTTTTCTACGTATTCCATCAGCTTTTTATAAAAGGCGTGCCGGGTCAGGGTTTGGGCTTCTCCCAATATGACTAATTTCATGCGTGCACGGGTGATGGCGACATTCATTCTTCGTAAGTCATTCAAAAAGCCTATCTGGCCATTTTCATTGGCTCGTACAAGGCTGATAAAGATGACATCTCTTTCTTGTCCTTGAAAGCCGTCTACGGTGTTTATAGTAATTAATTCACGAAAGGGGCGGAAAAAGCTGCTGCTTTTTATTTTGTTTCTTAGATATTGCACTTGGGCTTTATATGGAGAAATAAGCCCGAAGTCGATTCGCTCGTCGAATACACGATTTTCACCTATTCTCTGAATGTAATTTTTGAGTTCCTGTATTAAAAGGTCTGCTTCGGGTTTGTTGATTCGTCCGAAACTTTCGCCTACAAATTCTTCATGAAATTCCAATTCCGAGGTATCGATCCAAACCATAGGGGTATCGTAATCGAGGATGCCACGATGGCGTACTTCGGGAGCAGATTCTAACTGGTTGTTATAAAACCATTCGGAAGGAAAGCGCATAATGGCTTCGTTCATGCGATATTGTACTTTGAGAAGGGAAACGGAAACAGGTTTGTTTGTTACGACCTTTTCCATTAAAGTCTGATCTAATCCTCCACGGGCAGCTTCGATGCATTTGATGGTAGGAGGGAGTTGGCAGTGATCACCGGCAAAAATAACGCGGTCGGCTTTACGGATGGCAATCCAGCAGGCAGCTTCCAATGCCTGTGCTGCTTCGTCGATGAAAAGAGTACTGAAACGGCGGCCTTCGAGAATGCGGTGATTGCTACTGACAAGTGTGGAGGCGATGACTCGTGCGGAAGAGAACAAATCTTCATTAATAAGTATTTCCAGTTCCGTGGCGCGGTCGCGCAGACGGCTGATGCGATTGCGCATGCTTTCCCTCTCACTATAATTTCCCTTGCGGATATGTCCGCTTATCTCGCGAATGGATTTACGCACGCTCCATAGCTCTGTATAGGCCGGATGGTTTTCAAAGCGGCGTTCATACGTGAATGAAAGCATTTTATCATTTACGCGTGTCGGATTTCCGATACGGAGCACAGGGACACCGCGATCCACCAACTTTTCGGCAATCCAATCGACGGCTGTATTGCTTTGTGCACAGACGAGTACTTGATTTTCTCGGTGTAGGGTTTCATAAATGGCTTCTACGAGAGTAGTGGTTTTTCCGGTTCCCGGAGGACCATGTACAATCGCTACATCTTTGGCGCAAAGTACTTTATTGACAGCTTCTTCTTGTGTAGAATTCAACCAGGGAAACCGGACCGGATAAAGTTCTCTCCGACGGACGGGAAGAGTTCCGAGCAATGTGTCGCGTAATTCGGCAAGTCGGTTGCCTTTGGCGCGAAGAACATCTTCAAGTGCATTGAACATAGCGCGGTAAGAAGTCTCGTCAAAATATAACTGTACTCCTAAATAATCGGCATTTTGTACATCGAGCAGAGCACTCGTACCGGGCAAAACCACTACCATTCGTTCTTCGTCGGCAAAACTTACAGTAGCGGTGAAGTTCATATATTTAATTTTCCCGTTGTAGTCCTGTTGGAAAAAGCAGACCGGACGGCCAAATTCAAAAGCGTGTTCAATATCCTTATCTTCCGTTCGGGTAATTTCTATGACGAGTTGGTTCAAGGAGTTGTAATAATTTCGACCTGTTTGTACCGGATACCAGCAGAGTCCGCGCTTTACTTTTCGGGCAATGCCCATTGTTTCCGTCTGTCGCTGGAATTCCTCTTTCTCATATTCATATTCCATACGCAGCAAAATCTGTTGCTGCTGAAGGGCAAGAAGGGGAGAACCGGGATCAATTTTGTTATTATTCATCTGTGGCTAATGTTTGAATATTAAACATTGTTCATTAAACATTATTGCGCGCTTGTTCGTTAATAATACATATACAGTTTTAAAATATAAATGCATATGGTGTATGATATAGACATGATAAGAAGCTTCTATTCAGCCTATAAAGGGAAAATGGAACGTGTAAGGAGTGTGCTGAAACGTCCGCTTACGTTAGCAGAAAAAATCTTGTATACTCATCTTTTTGAGGAGGCCCGTTTAAGGGATTATAAACGTGGGGAAGATTATGTGAATTTTCGTCCGGATCGGGTAGCTATGCAGGATGCTACTGCACAGATGGCTCTATTGCAGTTTATGAATGCCGGTAAGGAACGCGTTGCTGTTCCCTCAACAGTGCATTGCGACCACTTGATACAGGCTTATAAGGGAGCGAGCGAAGACATAGCCACTGCTACTAAGACGAACGAGGAGGTATACGATTTCCTGCGCGATGTTTCTTCCCGTTATGGAATCGGCTTTTGGAAACCGGGAGCGGGAATTATCCATCAGGTCGTATTAGAAAATTATGCATTTCCCGGAGGAATGATGGTAGGAACAGATTCTCATACACCGAATGCCGGTGGTTTGGGAATGGTTGCTATTGGGGTAGGAGGTGCCGATGCGGTAGATGTGATGACGGGTATGGAATGGGAATTGAAGATGCCCAAATTGATTGGTGTCCGGTTGACCGGGGAACTTAACGGTTGGACAACTCCCAAAGATGTTATTCTTAAATTGGCCGGTATCTTGACTGTGAAGGGTGGCACTAACGCCATTATTGAATATTTCGGTTCCGGTACGGAATCTATTTCAGCAACCGGAAAAGCTACGATTTGTAATATGGGTGCCGAAGTAGGGGCTACTACTTCGCTTTTTCCCTATGATGAACGTATGGGCGTTTATCTGCGTGCTACCGGTCGTGAAGAAGTTGCCTTGTTGGCGGAGTCCGTAACTGCCGATCTTCGTGCTGACGATGAAGTGATGGCGCTGCCCGAGAAATTTTATGACCGTATTATTGAAATAAATCTTTCAGAACTGGAACCTTATATCAATGGGCCGTTCACTCCTGATGCGGCTACTCCCATTTCTGAATTTGCAGAAAAAGTACTGTTGAACGGTTATCCCCGTAAAATGGAAGTAGGGCTTATCGGGTCGTGTACCAATTCATCCTATCAGGATCTCAGTCGTGCTGCTTCTATTGCCCGTGAGGCATTGGAGAAGGACGTGGCCATTGCTGCGCCGCTTATTGTTAATCCCGGAAGTGAACAAATCAGGGCTACTGCCGAACGGGATGGAATGATTACTCTTTTCCGCCAAATAGGGGCAACGATCATGGCAAATGCTTGTGGGCCTTGCATCGGGCAGTGGAAACGCCATACAGACGATCCTACCCGTAAAAACTCGATTGTGACCTCTTTCAACCGCAATTTTGCCAAACGGGCGGATGGTAATCCGAATACATTTGCTTTTGTGGCTTCCCCCGAAATAGTAATGGCACTCACCATTGCCGGTGATCTTTGTTTCAATCCCTTAAAAGACCGTTTGCTTACGCATGAGGGGAAGAAAGTGAAATTCAGTGAACCGGTGGGAGATGAATTACCTGTGTATGGTTTCACTTCGGCTGCCAGTGGCTACTTGGCCCCTGTTGGAACAGAAGTTGAAATCAGGGTCGATCCGCAGTCGAAGCGTTTGCAATTGTTGGCTCCTTTCCCGGCATGGGATGGAAACGACTTATTGAATATGCCTTTGCTGATCAAGACACAAGGGAAGTGTACTACTGATCATATTTCGATGGCAGGTCCGTGGTTGCGTTTTCGCGGGCATTTAGAGAATATTTCCGATAACATGCTGATGGGAGCGGTCAATGCTTTTAACGGTGAGACAAATAGTGTGTGGAATCGCTTGACAAATACTTATGGGCCTGTTTCCGGTACGGCTAAGATGTATAAGGCAGAAGGAATTGCTTCGATGGTTGTTGCCGAAGAAAATTATGGTGAGGGCTCCAGTCGTGAACATGCGGCTATGGAACCTCGTTTCCTGAATGTAAAAGTAATTCTTGCCAAGAGTTTTGCCCGTATTCATGAAACCAATCTGAAGAAGCAGGGTATGTTGGCTGTTACTTTTAAGGATAAGGATGATTATGATCGCATACAAGAACATGACCTGCTTTCTGTAACTGGTTTGCAAAACTTTGCTCCGGGACGCGACCTTGAGGTGGTGGTTCATCACGAAGATGGAACCAAAGAGAGTTTTGCCGTACAGCATACCTATAATGAGCAGCAAATAGCATGGTTCCGTGCAGGATCTGCCCTCAATAATAATTTGTCATTGTGTTATTAAAAAAAATACGTGTGCAGCCAATGGGTACATGAACATATTGGCAAATTGCCACATTATCAATTATGAACAAAATTACTAAACAACTTGACGGTACTTTGTCTGTACCGGATATTCCGACCGTTCCTTTTATTACCGGTGACGGTGTGGGTGAAGAGATAACTCCCGCTATGCGGGCTATTGTAAATGCGGCTGTTGATAGTTCTTATGGTGGCCGCCGTAGGATAGAGTGGCTTGAAGTGCTTGCCGGTGAACGTGCTTATCACTCTGTCGGTTCGTGGTTGCCCGACGAGACAATGGATGCTTTTAAAGAATATCTTATCGGTATCAAAGGGCCGTTGACCACTCCTGTGGGTGGGGGGATTCGTTCGTTGAATGTGGCTCTGCGCCAGACACTTGATTTATATGTATGCCTGCGTCCGGTGCGCTGGTTTGTGGGAGTACATTCTCCTTTGCAGGCCCCGGAAACAGTCAATATGACCATTTTCCGTGAGAATACCGAGGATATATATGCCGGTATCGAGTGGGAGGCAGGTACTCCGGAAGCAGAGAAACTCTATCGTTTTCTGCGGGATGAGATGGGAGTGACGAAAGTCCGCTTTCCCGAAACCTCCTCTTTTGGAGTGAAACCTGTGTCTAAGGAAGGAACGGAGCGTTTAGTCCGTGCTGCCTGTCAATATGCACTCGATCATCATTTGCCTTCCGTCACATTGGTACACAAGGGGAATATAATGAAATTCACCGAAGGAGGTTTCAAAAAGTGGGGATATGAATTGGCACAGCGGGAATTTGGTGATGCGTTGGCGGAGGGGCGGTTGGTTGTCAAGGATTGCATTGCCGATGCCTTTTTGCAAAACACGCTGTTGATGCCTGAAGAATATTCGGTGGTTGCCACATTGAATTTGAATGGTGATTATATTTCCGATCAGTTGGCTGCCATGGTAGGCGGTATCGGCATCGCTCCGGGAGCTAATATCAATTATGTCAGTGGGCATGCTATTTTTGAAGCTACTCATGGCACTGCTCCCAACATAGCCGGACAAGATATCGTGAATCCTTGTTCGTTGATACTCTCTGCGGTAATGATGCTCGAATATATGGGTTGGCAAGAGGCTGCCGACCGTATAACGATGGCGCTTGAACATAGTTTTGGTGATGCCCGTGCTACGGCAGATTTGGCCCGTTTCATGCCTGGAGGCAAGTCTCTTTCCACATCTGCTTTTACCAGAGAGATTATAGAGAGAATAAGAAGTTAAGTAAATGATAATAAAATAAATACGGTTATGAAGAAAGAATATTTGGTCTATAAGCTCTCTGAGGACATGAAAGACTGTACCCGGATCGATAATGAGCTTTTCCCGAAGTATGATGTAAAGCGCGGATTACGTAATGAAGACGGTACCGGAGTATTGGTAGGCCTTACTAAAGTTGGCAATGTTGTTGGTTATGAACGTATTCCCGGAGGTGGTTTGAAACCGATTCCCGGAAAATTGTTTTATCGCCAATATGATCTTGAAGATCTGGCTCATGCCGCTATGAAAGAGAAACGCTATGGTTTTGAAGAAGTGGCTTATCTGCTGCTTTCCGGTCGCCTGCCCGATAAAGAAGAATTGGCTTCCTTTCGTGAACTGGTAAATGATAATATGCCGTTGGAACAGAAGACAAAAATGAATATTATCGAACTCGAGGGAAACAATATCATGAATATTCTGGCTCGCAGCGTGCTCGAGATGTATCGTTTTGACGCCAATCCGGACGATACATCGCGTGATAACCTGATGCGGCAGAGTATCGACCTTATCTCGAAGTTTCCCACTATCATCGCGTATGCTTATAACATGTTACGCCATGCAACTTTCGGTCGTTCGCTCCATATCCGTCACCCGCAGGAGAATCTTTCCATAGCCGAGAACTTTCTTTATATGCTAAAAAAAGACTACACTCAGTTGGATGCCCGTACGCTTGATCTTTTACTGATGCTTCAGGCAGAACACGGTGGTGGTAATAACTCTACGTTTACCGTTCGGGTAACTTCTTCTACCGGTACGGATACGTATTCGTCTATTGCCGCCGGTATCGGTTCATTAAAAGGACCGCTTCATGGAGGAGCCAATATTCAGGTGGTCGATATGTTTCACCATCTTCAGGAAAATATCAAAGATTGGACTAATGTCGATGAAATAGATACCTATTTTACCCGCATGCTTAATAAGGAGGTGTACAATAAAACCGGATTGATTTATGGTATCGGCCATGCGGTATATACTATTTCCGATCCCCGTGCGCTGTTATTGAAAGAGTTGGCTCGTGATTTGGCAAAAGAGAAAAAGCGTGAGCGTGAATTTGCTTTCCTTGAGTTATTGGAAGAACGCGCTATCGCCATGTTTGGCAAGATAAAAAATAATGGTAAAACCGTGTCGAGCAATGTTGATTTCTACTCTGGTTTTGTGTATGAGATGATCGGTTTGCCACAGGAAATTTATACTCCGTTGTTTGCTATGGCACGCATTGTGGGGTGGTGTGCGCATCGCAATGAGGAGTTGAACTTCGAGGGGAAACGTATTATTCGTCCGGCATATAAGAATGTACTGGAAGTGGGGCAATACATCCCTTTGAGTAAGCGTTGATTCTCTGAATGATTTTATTTTGGTTTGCTCTCATTCTGAAAAGGATGGGAGCTTTTTTGTGGCACTCTTCTGTAAGAAAACTCTTTGTAATAATCAGGTTTTTCTATATCTTTGCTTGTCGTAAAAACACATGACTATGGATGCGGAAACCTTTGGATCTTTTCTTTGGATAATGACTTTGGTAGCAGCGCTTGTTTTTATTGCGCTTTATTTTGTGAAGGCTGGTTATGGTATGTTTCGTAGTGCAGCTTGGGGGCTTTCTGTCAATAATAAATTGGCATGGATGCTAATGGAGGTACCGGTCTTTTTAGTGATGATATGGATGTGGTGGTATTCCGACCGTCGTTTCTTACCCGTGCAACTGACTTTTTTCTTTTTCTTTCAACTTCATTATTTTCAGCGTTCGTTTGTTTTTCCTTGTTTATTGCAAGGAAAAGGCCGAATGCCGGTTGCTATCCTTTTGATGGGAATTCTTTTTAATGTTCTGAATGGTTTTATGCAGGGTGAATGGATATTTTATCTTTCTCCTGCAGATAGGTATACTTCTCAATGGTTTGCTGCGCCGCAATTTATATTAGGTACAGTTCTGTTTTTTGTAGGTATGGGTATTAATTGTCATTCCGACTATATAATCCGGCATCTTCGAACCCCGGGGGATACCCGTCATTATCTTCCTTCCGGAGGCTTGTACCGTTATGTCACTTCAGCTAATTATTTCGGTGAGATAGTGGAGTGGACAGGATGGGCCATACTTACATGGTCTCTTTCGGGAACCGTGTTTTTATGGTGGACTTTTGCCAATCTTGTACCTCGTGCCAATGCTATCTGGCATCGTTATCGCGAAGAGTTCGGTGAGGCGGTCGGTAGTCGGAAACGTATCTTTCCATTTATATATTAATTGATTCTTTTCAAGAAAACACGGATGCTTATGAATATAGATACAGATGTAACAATGAATTTCTTTTCCGGTGAAAGAAAATCGGGAACTGTTTCTAAACTTTTTACTCCTGTCCGTATCGGTCCGTTGACTTTGCGCAATCGTACTATTCGTTCGGCTGCTTTCGAAGGTATGTGTCCCGGAAATGCTCCTTCCCAGATGTTACTCGATTATCATCGTTCAGTGGCGGCAGGCGGTATTGGCATGACAACGGTGGCCTATGCCTCTGTTGCGAAAAGCGGACTTTCGTTTCCTCGTCAGCTTTGGCTTCGTCCGGAGATTATTCCCGGATTACGTGAAGTGACGAATGCCGTTCATAGAGAAGGGGCGGCTGCCGGCATTCAGATAGGGCATTGTGGTAATATGTCCCATAAGAGTATTTGTGGGGTGACACCTATATCTGCTTCTTCGGGTTTTAATATTTATTCGCCTACATGGGTTCGCGGGATGAAGAAAGAAGAGATACCGGAAATGGCACGCGCGTATGGTCGTGCAGTAAATATGGCTCGTGAAGCAGGTTTTGATGCGGTCGAAGTACATGCCGGCCACGGTTATCTTATTAGCCAGTTCCTTTCGCCTTATACGAATCATCGGAAAGATGAATATGGCGGTTCTCTTGAAAACCGGATGCGGTTTATGGACGAAGTGATGTTGGAGGTATTGAAAGCGGCCGGTGATGATATGGCGGTCATTGTGAAGATGAATATGCGCGATGGTTTTCGAGGAGGAATGGAAATAAACGAAACAATTGGGGTGGCTCGCCGGTTAGAGCAACTCGGAGCGCATGCGCTGGTATTGAGTGGGGGCTTTGTCAGTAAGGCGCCTATGTATGTGATGCGCGGAGCAATGCCGATAAAAGCATTGACATATTATATGGATTGTTGGTGGTTGAAGTTGGGTGTGAAATTGGCTGGACGAATGATGATTCCTTCCGTACCTTTCGAAGAGGCTTATTTTTTGGAAGATGCGTTGAAATTTCGTACGGCACTTCCCGCGATGCCGCTTATTTATGTGGGTGGTCTTGTGTCACGCACAAAGATAGATGAAGTATTGGGATATGGCTTTGAAGCAGTACAGATGGCGCGTGCACTACTTAATGAGCCTGGGTTTGTAAATCGGATGCATGCTGAAGAAAATGCCCGTTGCAATTGTGGACATAGTAATTATTGCATTGGGCGGATGTATTCCATTGAAATGGCTTGTCATCAGCATCTTCGGGAGAAGCTTCCTCCTTGTTTACAGAAAGAAATAGGAAAGTTGGAAAATAAATGATGGAACGGAATTTGGCGATCATAACTGGTGCCGATGGAGGAATGGGAACGGAAATAACCAAAGCCGTAGCCTTTGCAGGATATCATGTAATAATGGCTTGTTATAATCCTGTGAAAGCGGAACCGGTGAAGCAACGTATAATCCGGGAAACCGGAAATATGGATTTGGAGATACTTCCGCTCGATCTGGCATCTATGGAATCTGTATCGGCCTTTACCGGTTTGGTTTTGGGGCGTGCTCATAGAGTTGCTTTATTGATGAATAATGCCGGAACGATGGAAACTGGACTACATATCACTGTAGATGGTATGGAACGAACAGTCAGTGTCAATTATGTAGGACCGTATTTGCTGACCCGGAAGTTACTTCCTTTAATGGGTCGGGGAACACGTATTGTGAATATGGTATCTTGCACTTATGCTATTGGAAAATTACATTTTCCCGATTTTTTCTTTTTTGGTCGCAAAGGAAAATTTTGGCGAATACCTGTTTACAGTAATACTAAACTGGCTTTACTCCTTTTTACTTTAGAACTCGCCGAAAGAGTGGAAGAACGCGGAATAACTGTCAATGCTGCCGATCCGGGAATTGTTTCTACTGATATTATTACTATGCATCAGTGGTTTGATCCCTTGACGGATATTTTTTTTCGCCCTTTTATCCGTACTCCCATGCAAGGAGCTTCCACTGCAGTTGGATTATTACTTGATAAAAGACTGGCAGGGAAAACGGGAACGTTTAATCTGAATAACCATTCTAAACCACTTTCGGATAAATATATTAATCATGTGCAGAAACGATTGTTGTGGGATGAGACGGAAAAACAGGTGAAAAAATGGCTATAAGAATTGATCTGTTTAGATTTCAGAAGGTATTAATGTATTGAAAAGAAAAATAGATCGATTTATTTTTGAGAAAAAAAGATACAAACTAACATCGTTGTAATAGTCTGTACATCAATTTGTTGTGAGATGTATCTTTTTCTCTACGAGATTCGCTCTGTTTCTCTACGAAGAACCGATCGTTTCCCGTAGAGAAACAGGTTATTTCTCTACGAGATCTAAATGAAATATTTATAAAACTTTACATGGGAGATAAATGGAGAATGATTTTTTATTGTAGTAATAAAATGAAGGAGTTCGAAGAGGATATACGGTGTCTTTGGAAATTGAATCAGCTATAAAATTTTATTTTTAAGCAAATAGTATGTGTGTTTTTCTACGTGTCCGTATTGAATATAAAAAATGGCAGAGAGTACTCTCTGCCATTTTGAAACTTATCACTATCGTTGTTAAATAGAGAGCTCTCTTAGTACGTTGACCAGTTCTCTCTTGATCGGTTTATCATTTTTTATTGCTTTGCTGAAAGGTACATAAACAATTTCATCATGTTCAATACCGATCATTACATTACGCTGGTCTTCCATAATAGCATCGATGGCTGCCGCACCTAAACGGCTTGCCAAAATACGATCGTGTGCCGTAGGGCTGCCGCCACGTTGAAGATGCCCCAGAATTGTTACACGTACATCATATTGCGGATATTCATTTTTTACACGCTCTGCATAATGCATGGCACCACCTGTCAGTTCGCTTTCCGCTACTAATACGATACTACTGTTTTTGGATTTGCGGAAACCGCTTTTAATGAATTCTTCCAATTGATCGACTTCTGTACTGAATTCCGGAATGATGGCAGCTTCTGCTCCGGAAGCAATGGCACCGTTCAAAGCAAGAAAACCGGCATCACGTCCCATCACTTCTACGAAGAAAAGACGTTCGTGTGAAGTTGCTGTATCGCGTATCTTATCGACTGCATCCAAAATAGTGTTCAATGCCGTATCGTATCCGATAGTGGTATCTGTACCATATAAGTCGTTGTCGATTGTACCCGGCAATCCGATACAGGGTACATCGAACTCTTGTGCAAAAATGCGGGCACCTGTCAAGGAACCGTCGCCACCGATAATAACAAGAGCATCGATGCCTTCTTTCTTCATATTTTCGTAGGCGAGCTGACGACCTTCCGGTGTAGTAAATTCTTTGCAGCGTGCTGTTTTCAGAATAGTACCTCCCAGCTGGATGATATTACTTACATTCTGGCTTTTAAATTCACTGATTTCTCCTGTTACCAGCCCTTTATATCCTCTGTATATACCCTTAACTTGCAGTCCGTTATAGATAGCTGCACGTGTCACTGCACGAATTGCAGCATTCATTCCCGGAGCATCCCCTCCGGAGGTTAAAATACCTACACACTTAACTGTTCCCATTACAATCTTATTTTATATTTGACGCTGCAAAGATAGCAAAAAGTGTTAGGAAATGGATTGCATTCGTGTCAAACTGACGGTGCTATTAATAAATAACGTTAAAGACTTTCTTGCCCCAGACGTGCTTTTATTTCCATATAAATTTGCTCCATCAGCCATTTTGGGGTAGAAGTTGCTCCACATACGCCAATTGAGTCAATGTCGTGAAGCAGAGAATCATCTATTTCTTCTATACTGTCTATCAGATGAGAGTTCGGGTTGACTTTAAGACATTCACTGAATAACATTTTACCGTTTGAACTTTTTTTTCCGCTGACAAAAAAAATAAGGTCATGTGAAGCGGCAAATTTACGTAAATTGGGCATACGATTGGCTACCTGTCGACAAATGGTATCGTAATATTCGAATGTGGCGTCGGGAGAGATATGTGCCTTGATATAGTCGACAATTTCCCAAAATTCATCCAGAGATTTGGTGGTTTGTGAATAAAGACGGATATTTTTACTGAAATCGAGCCCTTTGGCTTCTTCCAGCTTTTCAATAACAATAGCTTGCCCTGTGGCCTGTCCCACTAATCCTAAAACTTCGGCATGTCCGTTTTGACCGTATATGACGATTTGTTTCTCTCCATTGTCTTCTTGTTGATACTCCTGTTTGATACGTTTTTGCAGGCGAAGTACTACCGGACAGGTCGCATCGATAATTTCAATATTATTTTTGTAAGCTGTTATATAAGTTTCGGGAGGCTCACCATGAGCGCGAAGCAATACTTTTGCGTTGTGCAATTGCTTGAACTCTTCATGATTGATGGTGATGAGTCCCATTGATTTAAGCCGTTCCACTTCCCGGCTATTATGTACAATATCACCCAGGCAATAGAGAGTTGCCCCTTTTGCCAATTCTTCTTCCGCTTTGTGGATAGCTGTTACTACTCCGAAACAGAAGCCGGAACCTTCATCTATCTCTACTTTAATCATTCTTGATCTTCAGAATAATGAAGGGCCAAAATCCGAATAGGCCCTTATGCTTTTGTAACTTGATTGTATTGGTCGAACAACCATTCTTTTTGTTGTGGAATCGTCAGTTCCGTGTTGTCCAACAGTAATGCGTCATCTGCTTTTTTTAATGGACTTACTTTTCGGTTCTGATCGATGTAGTCACGTTGTTTCACATTCTCTAAAATCTCATCAAAACTGGCTTCCTGTCCTTTGGCTTTCAATTCATCATAACGTCGTTGAGCACGGATTTCGGGAGTAGCCGTAACAAATATTTTCAGTTCGGCATCCGGAAATACTGTCGTACCGATATCGCGGCCATCCATGACAATCCCTTTTTCACGTCCCATTGCCTGTTGTTGTTTTACCATGGCGGAACGTACGAAATCCAAGGCGCTGATCGGACTTACTTTGGAGGAAACTTCCATTGTGCGAATTTTGTTCTCTACGTTCACATCATTTAAATAGGTATTCGGACGCCCGGTTTCCGGATCGATGCGAAAAGAAATGTGAATGTCTTTCATCCGATGTTTGAGTTTCTCGGTATCGATTGCATCTCCGTTGAAAATACCGTTTTCTATACTGTAGAGGGTGACGGCACGATACATGGCTCCGCTGTCAATATAAATATACCCTATTTCGCGAGCCAGATCCTTGGCCATTGTACTTTTACCACAAGAGGAAAAGCCATCGATTGCTATGGTAATCTTTTTCATCTTATTCATTATTATATTATAGTGTCATAGAGAGGTTGAACAATAAAGACGAGGTGCTAAGATGGTATTTAGCATAGGCAGCTCCTAATTTGAAACGTTTGATTTGCAGGCCGGCTCCTGCTGTAAAACCTGCCCAATGACTTGAGTCAGCTACTTTCATCTCGTTTGTCCGACGGAAATTATATCCTAACGAAACGTAAAAGTTATCAGTCGGCAAAAAGTCCATACCGATTACGGCATGATCAAAGAATTTGGAGTTTTTCCAATCGGTGAGATTATATAAAGTGGCGGAGATCCGGAAAGGGGCATGTGACAGGCGTTTGGTGATGCCCACTTGCACATCTACCGGTAATTTTTCGCGCTTATCTTCGAAAGCAACAATTTGTCCTCCCAAATTACGGGCTACCATAGAAAATGAGAAGTCGCTGTTTTGATGATAATAATTCAATCCTAAATCTACGCCGATGGCAAAGGAAGAGAATTTATCATAATTGGAATAGATCAGATTGGCTTTCACTCCTCCACTCCAATAATCGCTCAGGTCATAAGAGTAAATGCCGGAAAATGCCATGTCTTTGGCAGAAAAGGTGCCTGTTATTATGTTTTCACTGGTGGTTTCTTTCATCGTGCCATAATTCACGAATTGGGCTGTTACTGCCCAGGTAGAGCGGTCGCCGAGAACACGTGAAAAGGCGGCACTGGCTGTATTGACTCCCGCTATATATAAGGTATAATTTAAGTTGAGCGTTTTATCCGCTACACATGATAACAGGGCCGGATTGTGAACAGCCATTGTCAGATCGTCCTCGATGATTGAAATGTTTTCTCCACCTAAAGCGGCTGCATGTGAAGAAAAAGGTAGTTTGAGGAACTGGAACACGCTATTATCTTCCTGAGCCTGTGTCCGGACCCAAAAAAGTAGCAATAGTACTATGAATATATTCTTTTTTAACATTTTAGCAGAAAAAACTGTTCAAATATACTGTATTTCTCAAATATCTGCGTTATATTTGTGGCAGAAAAGCACGTGAGACTCAAAACACTGGGAAACACATCTGATTAAAAGAACGTATTATTAATATTTATATTATAATTTATGGAAGTTAAAAAATCACCCAAAGCAGACTTGGAAAGCAAAAAGTCTACATGGCTGCTTATCGGATACGTGGTTGTATTGGCTTTTATGTTCGTAGCGTTCGAATGGACCGAGAGAGACATAAAGATTGATACAAGCCAGGCTTTATCCGATTTAGTGTTTGAAGAGGAAATGGTTCCTATTACGGAACAAGAACAGAAAATTGAAGTTCCGCCTCCACCAGAGGTACCGGCAGCTGCCGAAATCTTGGATATCGTAGACGACGATGCCGATGTGGAAGAAACGATTATTGCATCAAGTGAGGAAGTAGGTCAGGCTGTTGAAGTAAAATATGTACCTGTACAGGTGGTTGAAGAAGAACCGGAAGAACAGGAAATCTTCGACGTTGTAGAGAAAATGCCTGAGTTTCCGGGCGGAAACGCTGCTTTGATGTCTTATTTGGCTAAGAATATCAAATATCCTACAATTGCACAGGAAAATGGTACTCAAGGTCGTGTTATCGTGCAGTTCGTTGTAAACAAGGATGGTAGTATTGTAGATGCGAAGGTGGCACGTAGTGTTGACCCGTATCTGGATAAAGAGGCTCTCCGTGTGATCAACTCCATGCCGAAATGGAATCCGGGTATGCAGAGAAACAAGCCGGTACGCGTTAAGTATACGGTTCCTGTAATGTTCAGATTACAATAATTTTTATGTAACATACGAAAAAGGCTGCCGTAAAAGCAGCCTTTTTCATTAGTTCTTCTTCTGTTTTCTTTTAATCCAAATTTACTATGTTTACTGCATTCCAATTGCTTGATAAAATTAATACTCATGTTTCTGAATTACAGTTTACCCGTAGCCCGAAAGGGTTATATGCGCCGGTGGAGTATGTGCTGTCTTTAGGAGGGAAACGTATTCGCCCCGTGTTGATGCTGATGGGATATAATCTGTATAAGGAGGATGTCAGCCGCATTTATGGACCGGCAACGGGAATTGAGGTTTATCATAATTATACTTTGCTTCATGATGACTTGATGGATCGTGCCGATGTGCGTAGGGGGAAGGCAACCGTGCATAAGGTGTGGGATGACAACACGGCAATTTTGTCGGGAGATGCCATGTTGGTGCTTGCATATCAATATATGGCCGATTGTCCGTCGGAATACTTGAAACAGGTAATGGATATCTTTAGTCTCACTGCTCTTGAAATTTGTGAAGGGCAGCAGATGGATATGGAATTTGAACGGCGTAGCGACGTCAGAGAAGAGGAATATATTGAGATGATCCGGTTGAAAACGGCCGTTTTGTTGGCTGCCGGTTTAAAGATCGGTGCTATTTTGGGAGGGGCGTCTTCGGAAGATGCGGAAAAACTTTATGATTTTGGAGTGCAGATTGGTATTGCTTTTCAGTTACAGGATGATCTGTTGGATGTGTATGGCGATTCTGCCGTGTTTGGTAAGAAGATCGGTGGGGATATTCTTTGTAACAAGAAAACATATATGCTGATTAAGGCACTGGAACGTGCGGATAAAGCTCAACTTTCAGAACTGAATGATTGGCTTGCGGCAGAATCCTTTTCTCCGGAAGAGAAGATTGCGGCAGTCACTGCCCTTTATAATCAGATTGGCATAAAGGCTATCTGCGAAAATAAGATGCGGGAATATTACACCCGTGCTATGGAGAGCTTGGAGGCTGTTTCTGTGGCCGAAGAAAAAAAGAAAGAATTGAAGAGTCTGATGAAACATCTGATGTATCGGGAGATGTAAATAAAGAATTGCCGGATGCCTTATAGACGATTACCAAATACAGATCAAGCCCGGATACGAGCGCTGAAGGCAGCGGTTGGTAAGGGTGATGTGTACAATGTGAGCGAGTTGGCTATTACTTTGAAATCTTTGGCTGAAGCAAGGAACTTTCTTTCGAAGTTTGAAATTGCTCATAATTATTACGTTCAGTGCTATAATAATCAGGTAAAGGAGAGTCCGAGACATCAGGCGAATGTAAAAATGGCCCGTTTATATATTTCTCATTTTATTCAGGTTTTGAATCTGTCCGTGCTCCGTTCGGAAATTAAATCGGTTCACAAAAAACTTTATGATCTGCCGGTAGATAATGCTACGGTTCCGGATTTGGCATCTGAAGCGGCGATGGTAGATTGGGGAAAGAGAATTATAGAGGGGGAGAGGAGGAGAACTTCACAAGGTGGGGTGCCTATTTATAACCCTACTATTGCTAAAGTGAAAGTGCATTATGATATTTTTGTCGATAGCTATGAGAAACAAAGGGCATTGCAGGCATTGACCAACCGCAGTTTGGAGGAATTGTCTTCCATGCGTGCCCGTGCGGACGAGTTGATATTGGATATTTGGAACCAAGTGGAAGAAAAGTTCCAGAATGTATTTCCTAACGAAGCCCGCTTGGATAAATGTCGTGATTATGGACTCATTTATTATTATCGGACGGGAGAAAAACAATCGGAATAAATTAGATTAATTATGCTTGTCGATTCTCATTCACATCTTTTTCTGGAAGAGTTTGCAGATGATCTTCCTCAGGTTATGCAACGTGCCCGTGAGGCGGGTGTTACTCATATTTTTATGCCCAATATCGATAGTACCACGATTGAATCTTTGCTTTCGGTGTGTGCGGCTTACAAAGAATTTTGTTTCCCGATGATAGGATTGCACCCTACTTCTGTGAACGAAAATTATAAAAAGGAATTGGATATTGTTGCCGGACAGTTAGCATCCTCCAATGGATATGTGGCAATTGGTGAGATTGGCCTGGATCTCTATTGGGATAAGACCTTTTTGAGAGAACAGCTTTTGGCTTTTGAAAAACAGGTCGAATGGGCATTAGAGTATCATTTACCTATTGTAATTCATACCCGTGAGGCTTTTGATTATATATATAAGGTATTGCAGCCCTATAAAGAAACAGGGTTGACCGGGATTTTTCATAGTTTCACCGGCACTTCGGAAGAAGCTGCCAAACTGCTCGATTTCCCGGGTTTTATGATTGGGATAAATGGAGTGGTTACTTTTAAAAAATCTCAATTACCTGAAGTCTTAAAAGATGTACCATTGGCACGTATTGTTTTAGAGACCGATTCTCCTTACCTGACTCCTGTGCCTAACCGTGGAAAAAGGAATGAAAGTGCCCGTTTGAAAGATACCTTAATTAAGGTTGCGGAAATTTATCGGGAGTCTCCGGAAGTGGTTGCTGAAGCCACCTCTGAAAACGCTTTAAAAGTGTTTGGAATGGGCAAATAAGTTTCTAAAGGTTTTAAAATATATTAATTTGGAGTGTTTCTTTAAGATAAAAAAGGGATAATGCTTTAGAAGAAGAAAAAAAAGGATACATTTGTAGCTGAAAACGCTCAAACCCGTTTAGGGAGAGATGCTCGAGTGGTTGAAGAGGCACGCCTGGAAAGCGTGTATACGCCA